>OGDN01000056.1_pt1 | contig 191482 bp, 157 predicted proteins | sample 1570271 | NCBI WGS metagenome assembly OGDN01 (sample SAMEA4384481, study PRJEB24528) | human gut metagenome | reverse complement strand
GGAAACGATCAGGTTCTCGTAGTCTGCATAGACGCGACGAAGCTTTTCAACATCGCCACGAGAAGCCATGACGCCCAACAGTTCAACCAGAATGGGGTTGTAGCCCTCGAAGACGTTGCGCGCGATTTCCTTGCGCTGTTCAGGGGTGTACACCTCATCATCCAACGAAAGACGAAGCTTGATGTTGGTGGACATGAATTCCAAGATCTGGATCAATTGGTTGCGAACCTCAACGACAGCATCTCGCCCGCCCATGTTGTGAGCGCCCTCGAGTGCAGCGTTAGCATAGGCTGCAATAATTTCATTGATGACGTGACGATTAGGCATTTAGACTACCTGCCTCTTTCACGTAGCGCTCGATGAGCTTGCGATGCTCTTCGTCGCTGAAATCTTCGCCGATCACACGCGTAGCAATGTCAACGGAAAGGTCGACGACCGAACCCTTGAGTTCAGAGATCGCCGATTGCTTTTCAGCCTCGATAGCGACTTTAGCCTTCGCAACGATAGCAGCAGCCTCTTCTTGAGCCTTCTGCTTCGCCTCGGACTCCATCGCATCACAGGATTGACGAGCATTATTGAGCATTTGCTGAGCCTGGGCTTTAGCGCCTTCAAGCTGTTCGCGATATTCTGCCAGCAAACGTTCGCTTTCCTGGCGAGCCTCTTCGGACTTCTCCAGGGAATTCTTGATGGTGTCTTCGCGCTTCTTCAGCATGCCGTCGAACAGCGGCCAGCCGAACTTGGCGAGGATGATCCACAAGATGATGAAGGCGACGAGCATCGGGATGAATTCATCCATGTGCGGAAGAATCGCGCCGATTCCTTGTCCTTCTTCAGCAGCGAATGCAGGCAGGGGGCAAAATGCAGCCACACCAAGCAATGCGACAACGCCGATCGCCAGGTAGTGTACATATTTGCTTACAGTTGCTTTCAATTCGCTTGCCTCCTTCTTGTCTATCGGAAATTACGTAACCGCTAAGGTACTTCTAACCGATGAAGAAGAGAACCAAGCCGAGCAGTGCCAATGCCTCAGACATAGCAGCACCGATGAAGAAGTAGCCCATGAGCTGACCCTTCATTTCAGGCTGACGAGCTGCAGAGACGCACAAACCGTAGGTAGCGATGCCAATACCGATACCAGGACCGATAGCTGCAAGGCCATAGCCTACAACCTTGAGTGCTGCGAGCACAATAGTCAATTCCACGATTACCTCCTTTTTTGAATGAAGACCTATTTCTTCATTCATGTCTAATTAACCCAGCTGAAAAATCTTTTTCGTACCAGCTGAACTACCAAGATCGTTTCACCCGTTAGTCCAACGCGCGCTTTAGAACCAAGTTCAACGGGCAGGGATCGCACGACCCCCAAAGCGCGGCTGCCTTGCGGCCTAGTGAGGATGGATGGCCATACCTATGTAGGACGACGACAGGATCGTGAAAACGTATGCCTGCAAGAACGCAACCAGCGTCTCGAGCGCATACATGAAGAAGAGCAGGAAGAACCAGGCAATAGCCGGAATACCAACGACCAGGTCCATGCTGAAGATAGCGGTTTGCAGGAAGATGGTGGTTGCCAGTGAGAAAACGGCAAGGATCATATGACCTGCCAGCATATTGCCATAAAGACGGACGGCCAACGTAAGAACGCGAATGACCATCGAAACGAACTCTAAGAACCAGATGACCGGGATCATGGGGCCCGGAACACCATGCGGCGCGAAGCTCTTCATGTACTTGAAGAAGCCGAGCTGCTTGAATCCGTAGAAGTTGAAGTAAATAAAGGAAACAAGTGCGAGCGCCCACGTGATGGAGATGGTGCCCGTTGCGGCTTTCGCACCAGGGATAAGGCCGATCACGTTAGCGAACAAGATGAAGAAGAACAACGTAGCCAGGAAGGGAATGTGCTTCTTGTAGCCTTCGCCGATAACATCTGCACCAACGCTGTTGGAGATGAAGTCGTAGCCATATTCGAGAATAGCCGTGAACTTCTTGTGCGGAATGAACTCCAGCTTACGTGCGCCGATGAGCACTGCCAGCAGCACCAATGCGAGAGCGATGAACATATACAGCGTGTACTGCGAGATGTTCCATCCGCCAATGGAAAAGAGCGTCGTCGATTCGAAGTTGGCATATAAGCCTTGCGCCTCCGCGACGAATTTCTCCAATGCTTCACCCATTGAGATTCCTTACCTTTCCGTACTTATTTCTTAACGCGCTTTTTAGCTAGCACGTTTTTGTACACGACATAGATCGAAGTGACCACCACGAGCGTTAGGATCTCGGCGACCGCGAACGGAAGGACCATTTCGCGCGCAACGACCGCACAGATGATGAGTGCGACCGCCACCACGATGAGCGAGACGAAGAATCCGCCCAAACCGTAGAGACCAGCGCTCAAAGGGGAGGTAGAAGTAGATTTGCGGGAAAGACGAAGCGCAATGAAAAGCGGAATGAAACCGGCAATACCGGCGAGGATTCCTAATGCGATTGCTGCTGCCATCAGACCAACTTTCAAATCTGCAGAAACTACACACTTCTCAGCCTTTTGAAGCATAAACCAACCCTAAACGGCACGGTTATGAGTTCCGATAAGATGCTCGATTCTGGGGTAAGTGGTGAAATGAATGCGTTCAGATTATTCTGGGTCGAATACGCGCAGCGTGATGCCCGATTCTTCAAGGAGCTCCATGGCAAGCTCGTCGGGATAAGGGTTCTTGTAAACGATCTCTTTGATGCCCGCATTGATGAGCATTTTGGCGCACACGACGCACGGTTGCGTGTTTATGTAGATCGAAGAACCTTCGATGTTGATGCCATAGCGTGCAGCTTGCAGGAGCGCATTTTGTTCGGCATGAAGTCCGCGGCAGATCTCGTGGCGCTGCCCTGAAGGCACACCGAGCTGCTGGCGCAAGCACCCTGTTTCGGCGCAATGGCGAAGACCGGTGGGCACTCCGTTATAGCCCGTGGCAAGGATGCGGCGATCCTTCACGACGACCGCCCCTACTGCACGACGCAAGCACGTAGTGCGTGTTGCCACCTCTTCGGCAAGCTTCATGAAGTACTCATCCCAAGAAGGACGCGTGTCAACGAACGCACCTGGTGCTTGTTGTGGGTTTGTCGTCTCTTCCATAGATGCTCCTTCATCGTTGCCTTGCTTCAAGTATAAACAAGCATGCAAGCGCTGTGGTCCAAACGATCGAACCCGTGCACCTTTTTTCCTGAACTATATATAAGATTTGTGGAAGCTGCGCGCGAGCAGGCGAGCTTAAGCGTTGAGTGCGTTGAAGATACGATCTCCCGCATCGCCCAATCCGGGGACGATGTAGGCATCTTCATTCATGCCCTCATCGAGCGCTGCTGTGATGATGCGAATAGCGGGATCGAACTCGAATGCTCGCGCTATCCCTTCAGGAGCAGCCACGATGACCACGCACGTGATATCCTTCGCCCCGCGCTCGCGCACTGCTTGGATGGCAGCAACGAGCGAACCGCCCGTAGCGAGCATAGGATCGACAAGAAGAACAGAGCGCTCGGCAACCGAAGCGGGGATGTTCGCATAATACAGATAGGGTTCGTGGGTCGCTTCATCGCGCTTCATCCCGAGGTGTGCGATCTGCGCCGTGGGAATGAGATCCATGAACGCTTCTTGCATCGCAAGACCAGCGCGCAAGATAGGGATGATGACCGGCTCTTTGCCTTTGATGGTTTGGCAGTGCGCACAAGCAATGGGTGTTTCGATGTCGATCGGCGAAGTAGCGAGGGTACGCGTTGCCTCATAGACCTCCAAAAGGGCGATCTCGCGCAGCGCTTCGCGGAAGATGTTGCTCGGCGTATTCTTGTCGCGCAGGACAGAGAGTTTATGCTCAACGAGCGGATGATCGATCACGACCAGGCGGTCGGCGTACTGCTCTTTGATTTCCTGCATAGTCTCCATAGTTATCTCTTATCCTCTACTCGCCGAAGAAGCCTCTCTTTACTTCAACCCTAAGATAGTTTTTCCTAGAAGAGAAGAAGGGTTCCCTTGCTTAAGATATTACGTGGCGCAGGGCCCCACCCCTCCTACTCGATGCTCAAACAGTCCTGAGCTCGTCGTTTTCTCGTTTCAAAGAGTTTAAACGAGAAAACTCCTCGTGCGGAACTGCGCGTCGAGCAGAAGGGGAAGACCCCTGCGCCCAACCTGTCTAATTACAAGCTCGGATAGAGCGGATGCTTCGCGATCAACTCCTCGATCTTCGTCGAGATCTCTGCGAGCTTCGTATCGTCTTCAGCGTTGAACACCGTAGCGGCGATCAGTTCGCCGATGGTGTAGAACTCTTCGGCATCGAAGCCGCGCGTGGTGCCCGCAGCCGAACCAACGCGAATGCCGCTCGTAACGAAGGGTGAGCGCGTTTCGTTCGGGATCGTGTTCTTGTTCACGGTAAGGCCGACACGCTCGAGCAGCTTCTCAGCGTCCTTGCCCGTAATGTTCGCGGGGTTCAGGTCGACCAAGCAAAGGTGGTTGTCGGTGCCGCCCGAAACGAGACGCAATCCCCTATCGGCCATGCCCTTGCCAAGTGCATCAGCGTTCTTCACCACGTTCTCGATATAGGTAGCGTATTCCGGCTGCAGTGCCTCTTGGAACGCAACTGCCTTGCCTGCGATCACATGCATGAGCGGGCCGCCCTGCGAACCAGGGAACACCGCCTTGTCGATCTTGGTAGCGAGCTCTTCGTTGTTGGTGAGGATGAATCCACCGCGCGGACCACGCAGGGTCTTGTGGCTCGTGGACGTCACGATATCGGCATAGGGCACGGGGCTCGGATGCGCGCCCGTGGCAACGAGACCAGCGATATGCGCCATGTCGATCATGAGATAGGCGCCCACTTCATGAGCGATCTCTGCCATGCGCTCGAAATCGATCACGCGCGGATAGGCTGAAGCGCCGCCCACGATCAGCTTCGGCTTATACTCCTTCGCCAAACGCTCCATTTCATCGTAGTCGATGCGCTCGGTCTCGGGGTGCACGCCATAGGCGACGAACTTGTAATCCTTGCCCGAGAAGTTCACCGGCGAGCCGTGAGTAAGGTGCCCACCATGGTCGAGCGAAAGACCAAGGATGGTATCGCCCAGCTCGACCGTTGCCACATATGCAGCCAGATTCGCATTCGCGCCGCTGTGGGGCTGAACGTTGGCGAACCCGCACTTGAACAGCTCTTTCGCACGATCGCGCGCCAGATCCTCAACGATATCGACCTTCTCGCAGCCACCGTAATAGCGCTTGCCCGGATAGCCTTCGGCATACTTGTTGGTGAGCACGCTGCCCACCGCTTCCATGACCGCAGGAGACGTGAAGTTCTCCGAAGCGATCAGCTCGATGCACGAACGTTGACGCTCGAGTTCTTGATCGATCGCGGTTGCGACTTGCGGGTCTTGTGCGACAAGGATCGGTTGTGCCATGCCTTTCTCCTTTCGTGGGTGAAGCGCTGCTGCTTCACGATGGTGCGCTCACTGCGCCCGGGTTGCTCTCGTAGTAGACTGCTTGATCTGTTATTCGCCTGAACTGTCGTTTTCGCCTTCAGTTTGCGCCTGTTCTTGTGCCTCTGCTCCATCCGCGGGCAGAGCAACATGCAGCTCGGTAAGCTCTGCGATCGGCGCACTATAGTAACCGGAAAGGTTGTCGACCGAACCCAACAGCGCATCGCGGTACACGCCGTTATCTTGATCGCCCACCACGCTCCAGTCATCATCGTATTTGTGAAGGTGGATCTCGGTCTGGCAAAGCGTTGGCTCAGTGTTCTCGAAGATGCTCTTCAGCAGATTCCTGCCGTATTCCAGCGGGTCTTCCGTTGTACCTGCCTCGATCGCTGCTTTGTTCTCGAGCAGCCAAGCAACATACTCGTTCGACCATTGCTTGATGACGGGCTCGAGTTGCCTGCAGGTGATGGAGGCGAAGATCTTCGCATCGTTCTCTTCGCCGTTCATCTCAACCTCGCCCAAGCTGGAAGTGAAGCCATCAAGCCACCAGTCGAAGAATTCTTCCTGTGAAATGCCGATTTGCTCAAGCTCTTTGGCCTGCGAGACCTCAGGCAGATAGCTGATCGACTCAGGGTTCTTCTGTTGAATCGCGCTCATTTCAGCCAACGCGGCATTAGCGGCAAGCTGACCTTGAGGAGGCTTGCAACCAGAAAGTGCGAACGCCATGCACGCCATGAGCGCGCACATTGCAACCGCGACTGCACACGCGAGAACGCGCGACTTGCCCTGAAGCGTCTTTGCTGATGATATGGTTCGTTTCATCGAGTTTCGCCTTTCTTTCGCGCTAAGCCTTAAAGTTCATCGAGCGCCATGATCTTTTCCACGCGCTGCGCATGGCGTCCACCGCCGAACGCGGTCGAGAGGAACACGCGCACGATCTCCTTGTTGTCCTCCAGGCTCACGAAGCGCCCAGAGAGCGTGAGAACGTTGGCATCGTTATGTTCACGACAAAGCGCAGCGAATTCAGTGTTCACGATATTTGCCGCACGAATCCCTGGCACTTTATCGGCTGCCATAGCCATGCCGATACCCGTTCCGCAAACGAGGATGCCGTAGTCGGCTGCCCCTTCAGCAACATCGCGCGCAACACAAAGCGCATAATCGGGATAGTCAACGCGATCATCGTTCTCTGGCCCACGATCGATCACATCATGACCTTCATCGACAAGGAACGCAGCCAGCGCAGCCTTCTGTTCGAACCCTGCATGATCGGAACCGAGCGAGATGATCATGACCTTCCTTCTTCCTGGTTATGAGCGCCACCACGATAGCGGCGCAAGACGGCAAATGAATGCTCGAAAAAGCATTGCTCTCATTATACGTAAGGCGAATCGGACTTCGTACGACAAACGCAATCATTCCAGTCTGCGAGCAACTCTTCCCGCTCGGCTGCAGTAAGTTTGGGCTGGAAGACGAACGCACCTTGGCGAAGCAGGCGCAATTCCTCCTTGTCGCGCCAAAACCCGCTCGAAAGCCCCGCCAGGAATGCCGCGCCCAAAGCCGTGCTCTCAACGATCGCGGGACGTGCGAGCGGCGTTGCGAGGATGTCGGCGCAGAACTGCATGAGAAAATCGTTCTGGCTCACGCCGCCGTCAACATGCAGTTGGCCCAGCTTGATTCCCGTGTCGAGCTCCATGGCGCGCAGCACATCGTAGACCTGATAGCCCTGCGCCTCAAGGCAGGCGCGCACCAGATGCGCCCGTTCAACACCGCGCGTGAGGCCGAAGATCGCTCCCCGTGCGTCCGCGTCCCAATACGGAGCGCCAAGGCCCGTGAAGGCGGGCACCACATAGACGCCGTGAGAGTCCGGCACGCTTTGCGCGAGCGCCGAGGTGCTTGCGGGATCATCGATAAGGCCCAGGCCTTCCTCGAGCCACTGGATGAGCGCTCCACCCATGAACACGCTGCCTTCGAGCGCGTACTCGAGCCCCTCCGCGCCCGAAGCCGAAGCTGCGATGGTCGTGAGCAAGCCATGATGCGAGAGCGCTGGCTCCGTGCCGATGTTCATGAGCATGAAGCACCCGGTGCCGAAGGTCGATTTCGCTTCCCCTGGCGCAAAGCAACACTGGCCGAAGAGCGCCGCCTGCTGGTCGCCCGCAACCCCCGTAAGCGGGATGCCGCCTGGCAGGATGTCGTTGCTCGTTCGCCCGAAATTGCCCGAAGAAGGCCGCACTTCGGGAAGCATAGCTGGCGGGATCGAAAACAGCTCGCACAACCAGCCGTCCCATTCGCCCGTGTTGATGTTGAAGAGCATCGTACGGCTGGCATTCGTATAGTCGGTCGCATGCACGCGCCCTTGGGTGAGATTCCAGATGAGCCACGTATCCACGGTGCCGAACAGCAGGTCGCCCGCTTGCGCCGCTTCGCGCGCGCCTTCGACGTTATCGAGGATCCAAGCGATCTTGCTCGCCGAAAAATAGGCATCGGGAATAAGACCTGTGCGCGAACGGATCTCTTCCACGATGGTCTCGTCTTGCTTCAGCTCATCGATCGCTTCCGCTGTTCTGCGACACTGCCATACGATCGCGTTGTGAACCGGCTCACCCGTGTGGCGATTCCAAACGATGGTCGTCTCGCGCTGGTTGGTGATGCCGATGCTATCGATATCCTCAGGGCTCAACCCCTGCGAAACGAGCAGCTCAGTGAGCACTTTGAGCTGGCTCGAAAGGATGTCTTTGGGATCATGCTCCACCCAGCCTGGACGAGGAAATATCTGCGGGAAGGGGCTTTGCGTGATCGCGCGAATGGCTCCGCTGCGATCCACCAGCACTGCCCTGGATGAAGTAGTTCCTTGGTCGAGTGCGATCACATAGGAATCCTGTGAATTGCTCGCCTGATCGAAGAGGGTCTCCGGTGCTTGCGCTGTCTGGCGCGTACCTTGGGCGCTCATCGGCTAGTTTCCTTCTTGCGCATGCTCGCAGAGCCACGCGAGCACATCTGCATAGACAGTCTGCTTGCCAGGCTCATTCAGAATCTCATGGCGCATGCCCGGATAGAGGATGAGCGAAACATCCTTTACACCCGCGTCTCGATACAACTCGACCGCGCGAACGACCGCTTTGCCGTTCTCACCCACCGGGTCTTCGGCGCCCGCGATGAACAGCAGTGGCAGATCTTTGGGGACACGTGCCGCCACACGTGGATCGACCGCCCGTGCGACCACCCCGGTGAGCGCTGCATACCCACCCACGGTGAACATGACCCCACAGAGCGGGTCATCGATATAGGCATCGACCACCGCCGGGTCGACCGAGATCCAATCGAGCGGCGTGCGGGGGTTCTCGATCGTGCGCGCAAAACCACCAGCGCCCATCGAATCGAGCACTTTCGACTTGTAGCGCTCCCCCATCACCGCGCCGATCGTATGCGCGAGCAGATTCCCGCTTCGTGCAAGCAACGCAGGCTGGTTGCCGGTGCCGCATATGATCGCGCCCTGCACGCCTTTGGCATGCTCGCTCAAGTAGACACGTGTGACGAAGCTTCCCATGGAATGCCCGAAGATGAAATACGGCAGATCGCTGAACTGCTCGAACAGCGCTCGACGAACACGGTCGACATCATTGACGAGCACCGCATCGCCCTGGTCGAGCGTGATGTGACCCAAGTCGCGCGCGTCGAGCACGCTCTTGCCATGCCCCACGTGATCATGCGCGCCTACCACAAATCCGTTGCGCGCAAGGAAACGGGCGAATTCATCGTAGCGGTCGATGTGCTCTTCCATGCCATGAACGATCTGGACGATGCCCTTGAGTTCGTTTTCGGGAAGGTAGGGAATCCAGAGCAGAACGCGCAACTGCGACGTTCCGTCACTTGAGCCGATGAAATGCTCAATACGTTCGATTTGCACTTCTGAAGTCATACGTTCCTGCCTTCCTCATGTTGCCGCCTCCAAGAGGCTCAAAGATGTTCTTTCATAGTAGTGATCGCGAACAAATAACCGATCATTTTCTCGTAATGGTTTCTGAATCGTTAGCGGGTGAACCGTTGGTGAACAGATCGAGCGTGATCGCTCCTTGGCGAACGATGCGCGCGGGCGTTTGCGTGCAGTCCACCACCGCGGAGGCATGACCACCCAAGGCCTCACCCGCCACCGTAGCAACACATGCGGTGAGCGCAGGTGAGAGCTCTTCAGTGCGCGTTGGTGCGGGCTCCCCCGAGAGGTTCGCGGACGTGGTGGCAAGCGGCCCAACCTGCTCGATGAGCGTACGTGCGGTTGCGTCGTTGGGCGCGCGCAGCGCGATCGTGCCGGCGGCGCTTCGGTAAGCTGGCGGCACTTCATCGGAGGCTTCAACGATGAGCGTGAGCGCCCCAGGCCAATGCGCGCGCGCAAGTTCAAGAGCTTGGACGGAAACATTCTTCCCATAGCGCGCAAGATCGTCGATGTTTCCCACCAGCCAGGCGATGGGCTTATCGTCCGTTCGCTGTTTGAGCTGGTAGAGCTCTGCAGGCGAAGGCGCGTGGTTCACAGCAACGCCAAGTCCAAACACCGTGTCGGTCGGAAAGATTACCGGCTTGCCCGCTCGAAGTGCAGCTGCTGCTTCAGTGGTCGAAACAGGCAAAGACGCTGGTGAAACAGCCTGTGCCACTGTTGCAGCGCCCTTCACAGCCGCTGGCGCAGCCTCATACGAACGCGCGACCTCCTCTGCCACCTTGATGCCATCGATCGCAGCCGACATGATGCCGCCCGCAAACCCTGGCCCTTCTCCGCACGGATAGATCCCTGACGCGGAACTTACTTCCTCCGCCGCCGAACACGCGCGATAAGCCTGGAGCGATTCGTCGCGGCAGATGCGCATCGGTGAAGAGGAGCGCGTCTCGGGCGCGGTAAGGAGCGCACCTGGGTTGTCGAAACCGCGGATCCTCTTTCCCATGAGCGGCAATGCTTCACGCAGAGCCTTCGTGATGAAATCGGGCAGCACCTCATCGAGCGGCGCTTCGACCACGCCGCGTTCGTAGGTTGGATCGCAGTGCACCGTATCGCCACCAAAAGCGTGCTCTTTGCCCAGAAACGCCCCGACCGTTTGCGCCGGCGCCTGATAGGGCGCTCCCCCCTGCTCTTGCGCAACACGATACGCTCGCTGTTCGACCGCGCGCTGCAATTCGACCCCAGCAAGCACATCGCTGCTCGCAAGATCCGCCGGATCCACGTTCACCAAAAGCGCCGCGTTCGCATTCTTGCCATCGCGCGCGTAGTTGCTCATGCCGTTGGTAACAATGCCACCCGCCTCGCTAGCTGCGGCAACCACCTCTCCACCAGGGCACATGCAGAAGCTGTACACGCTGCGTCCGCTCGGAAGGTGGATGGCTAGCTTGTATTCGGCCGCGCCGAGCGCCGGGTGCGTTGCCGCGCTTCCCCACTGCGCTTCGTTGATGAGCGCCTGAGGATGCTCGATGCGCACCCCCATCGAGAAGGGCTTTTGCTCCATGGCGAACCCCGCATCACGAATAAGCTCGAACGTGTCGCGCGCCGAATGACCGCATGCTAGGACAAGCGCAGTGCAAGGCTGAAGCGTCTCTTCGCCAGTTTGAGCATTACGCAGCATGATCGAAGTGAGCCGGCCGTCTTCGAGCTTCATCTCAACAAGCTTCGTGTGAAAATACACTTCGCCGCCAAGGCGAATGATGTCCTCGCGAATGGCAGACACGATGCGCGCAAGATTATCGCTTCCCACGTGAGGATGCGCTTGCCATAGGATGCTCTCGGGAGCACCCGCATCAACGAACCAGTGCAGCACATGTGCCGTATAGCGATTCTTGAGATTGGTCGTGAACTTGCCGTCGGAAAACGTGCCCGCACCGCCTTCACCAAACTGTATATTCGACCAGGGGTTGAGCTCTCCCGTTCGGAAGAAGGTCTCCACATCGTGCGCGCGCTCCTCCACCGGCGCACCCTGCTCAACGAGAAGCGGTTTGAGCCCGCTCTTCGCAAGGTACCAAGCAGCAAAGAGCCCAGCAGGCCCTGCGCCTACTACCACCGGCGGCAGGTCGGACGCCCCAAGCCGAGGAATCTCAAGCGGCACATAGGGAGTGGCTGGCTTGATCTGCAAGCCCTTCAGCTTCGCATCCTTTTGTTCGGCTCGCGCAAGCAAACGCTCTTCGCACTCGGAAGACAGCTCCAACCGATAGCTCGCGGTGAAATGCACGTTCGCTTTCTTGCGCGCATCAACGCTGCGCTTCAACAATTGGGCGCCCTCGATCGAGTCTGGCTTCACGCCGAGCTGCCGAGCGATCTCTCGAAGCGCAAGCGCCCGACCATCGGGCAAGCCCGCATCGAGCGAAAGCTTCAGACCTGAAACATCGATCATGCCGACTCACGCTCCAGAGCCGATGCAGCGATACGCCAGGCCGGATCGGTTGCGCAAGAGCCATCTTTTCTTCGCGCATCGGCGCTTTCAAAGGGAACGGGCGGCGTCTTCCGCTTCAGAAGATTCAGGTCGCGCGCGATCGAAAGCCCCGCCAAAAGACCGCTTGACCACGCCCAATGAAGGTTATACCCCCCACAAGAAGCATCGACATCGAGTGCTTCGCCACAAAGATACAAGCCCGAAACGGCAGATGCTTCCATGGTTTTGGCGTTCACGCTACCTGAACAGAATCCACCACGCTGCACCTGACACTGACCTGCGTCGCCGATGCCCTTGACCTCAAGCTCGAACGACTTGATCGCTTTTGCGACCGCTTCGATCATCGCTTCGTCAAGGAGGCGTGCAGTCCCAATCTCTGCTGCCATCGATCGGTCGCCCACAGCACCTCTGCAATTCGCTATCGCAGAGCGCACGATCGCGTGCGCCACTTCGGGAACGAAGAACCCGCGCAATAGATCGAGAGCCGTCGGAGCAGATCCATTGCGCTGCTCCAAAAAGGCAGCACGCGCCTGCAGCAGATCGATCAATCGAGCAAGCGGGCGCTCAGGAATGAAATCGAGCGAGACAACATCGCCTGCTTCCACGAACCGCGAAGCATTGAACACCACGATGCCGGAAATGCCATACGAGCGAAACAACAGCTCACCTTCTTCGGAAAAGCCTTTCGCATCGCAACTCAAACGAACACGCACACGAATGCCATCAAGACCAGAAAGAAGCTCTGTCGAGGTGGCAAGCGGTCCTAAGACAGGCCGGCAAGCAACACGCTCGATGCCTGCGAGAACGCCCTGCTCGTGAAGGGAAGGAGCACCTCCGCCCGCAGCATAGACAACAGCATCGGCGAAGAAGGTCTCTCGTTTGCCCGAAGTTCCGCCTTCTGCATTCGCAGAAGCAATGCCGCCTGCATGCGCAGAAGCGGCGCCCCCCTTCCCTGGCGAGCTCTCTTCGGTGCGCTGCACTTCGAGCGCGAAACGATCCTTCTGTTGTGCGATCTGCGCGACCGTAACGCCGCAATAGCGCTCAACGTTGCAACGATCGAGTTCAGCTTCGAGCACCTCGAGCACCGAGGCAGCCTTGTTCGAGAACGGATAGAGCGCCCCGCCCGAAAGCGGCGCTTCACGCCAAACAAGACCGAGAGAAGTGAACCATTGCAGAACGGCGTTCTCGTAGGCGCTGCGCACAGGAGCGCCCGAGGTCTTTAACGGAGAATCAGCGAACGCCATCTCGAGCGCATCAAAGACCTGCTCAACGAACGCGGGTTGGTTGAACAGAACGGGGCGCATATCTTCATGCGAGAAATTGCAGCGTCCATTGCCGCTCCGCAAGATAGACGACCCCATGCGCCTGCCTTTTTCTAGAAGAACGACGCGCACGCCCACCTGCGCCGCGCGCGCGCAAGCCGCAACAACGCACGCCGCCGCGATGCCCGAAGCGCCCCCGCCAACAATAGCCACGGCTGGCTGCTCGTCAGTACACGGAAGCTCAGCCGGCCGGGCCTCTTGCCGTGCGCGCTTCACACCAGATTGTTTCTTTCGTTTTGCCATATATCTATCTTATAGAAATTCTTCACCATACGTAATGCCTCGCTCGTTTTTGAGGCAGCGAATCATTCGCTCAAAGCAAGAAAGCCGATCAGACGATCGGCTTTCCATGCTGCATTCTGAACTTGAACGACGACCGCCCGAGCAGCCTCCGCTCTAGCCTAGCTCTGCTTCAGGCTAGACCTCCTTGACCCACAGGCCATGGATATTGCAGTAATCGTACGCCGCGATGGGGTTCTCGCCTGGTGCGAGCGCAAATTCAGCCTCGGGCGCATCGCCAGGATTCAGCTTCACGTACTGGAAGCCGCGGTTCGTCTCGAGCACGATCATGGTGATCCAGTGCGTATCGATCATAGGATGCGGCTCTTCGCCGACCTTCACACGCACCACGCCATCAACGAAATCGATAACGGGAATGTGCTTCTCATGAGAAGCCTCGACACTATCGGGCACTAATTCGCTCATCTTTTCGCCGCAGCAGAACAGCGCTGGACCTTCGTCAAAAAGCTTCACCGCGATATTGCCGCAATGTTCACATTTGAAGAACTGAAGTTTCATGTTATTCCTCCTCATTCACTAATGAATACGGCCCTTCTTGCGGCCGCTTCGTTACACAGGCATATATAAGCACAATCGCCCCCGCCACAATGAGCGGAATCGAAAGAAGTTGCCCCATCGTAAACCAATCTCCAAGCAGGTAGCCGATCTGTGCATCAGGCTGGCGAATGAACTCGACCAGGAAGCGGAAGATGCCATAGCCCACCAAAAAGGTGCCGATGTAAGTTCCGCGCGGAAAGGGCGGCTTCTTGAACGACATCGCGAACAGGATAGCGAAGAGCACCGCTCCTTCGAGCAGTGCCTCATAGAGCTGGCTCGGATGACGTGACACCATCCCTGCCGAGCCGCCGAACACCACGCCCCAAGGCAGATCGGTCGGCGCACCCCAAAGCTCACCATTGACGAAGTTCGCGCAACGGCCGAAGAACAACCCGATCGGCACACCGATGATGGCCACATCGAGCAAAGAAAGATAGGGCATCTTGATGATCTTCGCCGCCACGATGCCAGCGAGCAGCGCGCCTACTAACCCGCCATGGAAGCTCATGCCACCATTCGCAAAGTTCAGCACCTCGAGCGGGTGCGCCGCATAGAAGGGACCATTGTAAACGAGCACATAACCCAAGCGCCCACCGATGATCACGCCCACCATCGCGCAGATGATGACCACGCAGATGTTCTCGAAATCGAAGCGCATCTTCCAGCGCTTACCCACGAAGTAAATGACCACGGCCGCCAGCAAAAAGCCAAGCGCATAGGCAATGCCGTACCAACGCGCCGAAAACGGGCCGATCGTAAAAGCTATGGGATCAAGTGTTTGATAGAGATCGTTGAGCATGCTCCCATTATAAGCATTGAACCGAACGCTCCCAAGGCCACCAACTAAATGGAGCCATGAAGGCGATCTTTGCGGCCATCATGGCCTGAACTCAAGGGTGAGCACGCACTCAGAGCGCCAAGGTGCTATTCGACCTTGCGTCCCATGCCGGCGTCCACTTCGGCAGCTGCCTGATACACATCGGGATAGAGCACGGGAGGGATGTTCGCCACCGTGGATACGGTCTGGTTGCAGTGATTGCAATATACCGTGAAGAGTGCCTGCGTATTGCTCAAGACCATCATGGACGTATACGCACGCAGATCGAGATCCTTGATGCCGCAATTCGGGCATTTGACTAGAACATCATCCATGGCTGACCTCCTCTTACGCGCTACGTACCAGGTGTTGTATCTGTCAATCGAGCGTGCCTTCATTATCGAAAAACTCCGCTCGATTCAAGAGGTCAGTTTCCGATTGATGCCGAACCGCTACTTGGCTGTTTCACTTTCCAGCACGGGCGCGTTCGTAAGGAAGAACTCGCAGAATTGGCAGATGTCCTTCATGCAGTGTTCGCGGTCGAGATCGACACGGAATATGAGCGCTGGATCCATGGTCACGTGATGAGTGGGACGATGGCAAGCAGCAAAATGACAGTCGGCCGGACAGCGTTCACCGGGTGTATTGTGCGGGCAGCGCGACATCATCTCTTCGTCGCAGCCGCGTGTTTCCCAACAAAATGCCATAGGACAAACCTTTCACAAGATGAAAAAGCGCCGCAACAGGGCGGCGCTTCAGTGCGTACGTTTGCTACTGCTACTGTGCCGGCACAACCTTAGTAACGCCCGGGATGCGCTCCTTCAGGATGCGCTCAACGCCATTGGCCAAGGTCATCTGAGACATGGGGCAGCCCTTGCAAGCGCCCTGCAGCTCAACGGTGACCACGCCATCGTCGCTCACATCGACGAGCGCGACATCGCCGCCATCGGCCTGAAGAGAGGGACGGATAAGTTCGAGCACTGCAGCTACATCGGATTTTTCTACCATGATAGTCTCCTTAATTGCTTTGATTCGAGCCGACTATTCGGCTGAAGATTCTTGTTCCTTACTTCTCGCTGCCATTCTATCACGCACTATCTGTCCCACCTGTTTAAAATCGGATATCAGCACATCTCGCTTAGAACGATCATAGATCGCAGCCGCCGGATGGAACGTGGGCAGCACCAGAAAGCGCCCTGCCTGCTGCACCGTGCCGCGCAAGCGCGTGATACCTACCGTCGTACGTAGGATGAATTGCGTGGCGAAGTTGCCGAGCGTAACGATGACATCGGGGTTGATGATCTTGGTTTGCGCACGCAGATACGGAGCGCACGCCTCGATCTCATGTGGCTGAGGATTGCGGTTTGCAGGAGGCCTGCACTTGAGCACGTTCGCGATGAAGATATCCTCGCGCTTGAGGCCAGCGTCCTCGAGCAGTTCGTTCAGGAACTTCCCCGCCGCGCCAACGAACGGCTCGCCCTGCAAGTCTTCATTCTTCCCCGGTGCCTCGCCAATTACGAGAATACGCGCGTGCGGATTGCCAGAACCGAACACGATCTTCGTGCGCGTTTCGCACAGATCGCACTTGGTGCACCCCTCCACCAGAGCACGCAGCTCATCGAGCGTTTCGGCAGGCGCGATCGGCGCAGCCTTGCGTGCGGACACAGGCTGAGGTTGTGCGTACTGCAAATGCTTAGTCACCAGGTCTTTTTCGTCATTCATAGTTGGCTCCTTGAAAGGGATAAGAGCTCGACGCGAGGCAAGGGCGCAAAACGAAACAGGCGCGTTACCCCTCTGCCGCTTCTTGTGCGCTTATACGTAGTAGCGCGGCATGCGATGGGAAAGCCCGATCGTTACTTCATGCTGGATCGTTCCCGCCTTGCGCGCCATCGTATCGATCGAAGTATCGACATGCGCGTTCGGTCCCGCGATCTGCACCACGTCACCGATCTGCGGATCGAGCGTTTGCTGACCCACGCGCGAACGGATGTCGACCTCGAACATGCATTGATCCATGCAGATGTTGCCCACCTGCGCCACAGCGCGATCTTTGTAGGCGAACTTGATCTGGCCAGAAAGTAGACGGATGAGGCCATCGGCATAACCAAGGGGTACCGTGCAGATCTTCACGCTGCCAGGGCTGCGATAGTTCATCCCGTAGCTCACGCCTTCGCTCATCGGAACCTGCATAACGTTCGTGATGCGCGCGAACACACTCATGGCTGGACGCAGCGTGATGATGCGATGCGTGTCGTTCGCTGGCTGGTAGCCGTAGAGCGAGATGCCCAAACGCGCCATATCGAAATGCGTTTTCGGAAAGCGATAGATGGCCGCCGAGTTGTCGCAGTGAACGATGCCAGGGTTGATGCCCGCAGCCTCGAGCGCGCGCATGCTCTCGACGAAACGGTTGATCTGGATCTGGAAATCGAGCGTTTCGGCGGCATCGGCGGTTGCGAAATGCGTGAAGCACCCCTGCAGATCGAGCGCCCGATGGAAGCTGATCTGCGAGATGAACTCGACCACCTGATCGTGACGCACGCCAATGCGATTCATGCCAGTGTTGATGGCCAGGTGAAACGGTGCTTTCAGGTTGTGCGCGTCGGCGATCTCGGCGTAGTTGATCGCGAAGTCGGACGTGTATACCGAAGGGATGATGCGATAGTGCAGCAGCAGCGGCACGCTTTCGATGGGCGGCTCCGCCAGAAGCAAGATAGGTTCGCGGAAATCCGCCTTGCGCAGCTCGATGCCTTCGTCCACCGTTGCCACACCCAAATACGATGCTCCAGCAGCCGTTGCGATCTTCGCCACCTCGTTGGCTCCATGCCCATAGGCATCGGCCTTCACCACCGCCATGAGACGGCAACGCTGCCCGAGCAATCGGCGCGTTTCAGAAACGTTGTACTGGATGGCGCTGCGGCTTACCTCGACCCACGACCAACGACGATCCTTCTCAGGAATGCGCGCGAGCGCTTCCTCGCTAAAGCCCTGGTTCTTGGCATCTTCCTGCGCTTCGATGTTGCGCGAGTACTGATAGCCACCATTGCGGTTCTTGAATGAATGGGCGGTAAAGCCGTTGAAAGATACGTCCACAAGCGATCCTTTTGTCGTTTCTTCTTGTAGTATACCCGCTCGTGCGCAGCGAACCGCAGAGGCAACGGCTGCGGATGAAAAAAGTTCGCGCGCGATGAAAGCTTCGGATAGTTTGCGCACATCGGTCGAACTCCAACAAAAAAAGGACCAGCGCCCTTTAAGCACTGGTCCTTTGACTGTCTTTGCAAGCGTGCTCCACGGCTAAACTGCGCTCAACACAACTGCTGGCATGTGCGCATGATTAACGCTTGATATTATAGAACGCTTTCATGCCTGCATACTGGCCTGCATCTGCCAGCTCTTCTTCGATACGGATGAGCTGGTTGTACTTCGCCACACGATCGGAACGCGCCGGTGCGCCCGTCTTGATCTGGCCAGCGTTGGTGGCCACTGCCAAGTCGGCGATGGTGGTGTCTTCAGTCTCGCCCGAACGATGCGACATGACGCATGCATAGCCTGCCTGCTTTGCCATCTGGATCGCTTCCATGGTTTCCGTGAGCGAGCCGATCTGGTTCACCTTCACCAGGATCGCATTCGCGCAACCCAGTTCGATGCCCTTGGCAAGGCGCTTGGAGTTGGTAACGAACAGATCGTCGCCCACCAGCTGAACCTTGTCGCCGATGCGCGCGGTAAGCTTCTGCCAACCGTCCCAGTCCTCTTCCGCCATGCCATCTTCGATCGAGATGATAGGATACTTCTCAACGAGCGCTTCCCAGTAATCGACCATTTCGTCGCTCGTGAGCTCGCGGCCTTCGCCAGCCAACACGTATTTGCAGGTATCCGCATTGTAGAATTCGGTCGAAGCAGGGTCCATCGCGAACATGATATCGGAGCCCGGCTTATAGCCCGCAGCCTCGCATGCCTTCACGATGTACTGAAGCGGCTCTTCGTTGGTCTTGAAGTTGGGGGCGAAGCCGCCTTCATCGCCGATGCCGCCACCAAGGCCTGCATCGTGGAGAACCTTCTTGAGCGTATGGTAGATCTCTGCACACCAGCGAAGCGCTTCGGTGAAGGTCGGTGCGCCTACCGGCATGATCATGAATTCCTGGAAGTCGACGTTGTTGTCGGCATGAGCGCCACCATTCAGGATGTTCATCATGGGCGTAGGCAGCAGGTTGGCGTTAACGCCGCCTACATATTTATAGAGCGGAAGCTCAGCAGATTCGGCGGCAGCCTTTGCAGCTGCAAGTGAAACGCCCAGGATCGCATTCGCGCCGAAGTTCCCCTTGTTCTCGGTGCCATCGAGCTCGATCATGGTTGCATCGATCGCGCGCTGGTCGTCCGCTTCGAAGCCGATAAGGGCATCAGCGATTTCATCGTTCACATGAGAAACCGCCTTGAGCGTGCCTTTGCCGAGGTAGCGTTCGGAATCGCCATCGCGCAACTCAACCGCTTCGAATGCGCCCGTGGAAGCGCCTGAGGGAACCGCAGCGCGACCCATCGAACCGTCATCGAGCGTGACTTCAACTTCTACTGTCGGATTGCCGCGGGAGTCCAAAACCTCACGACCGTAAACATCAACGATGATGCCCATGGAATTCCTCCTTGATTTGCTTGCATGAGCTTGTGGTTCAAGCTTTACCCATGATACCACTCATGCGACGAACGACCACCAATTCATATCCTATGAAAGCGGCCGTATATCCCCGAACAAAAAGATGCGTTCATCATAAATGCTCGTTGAAATGCCTATCTGACCCTAGCGCGAAGCGTGCTTGCCTCGTTGCACCGAAGATGCCCTGCGATGGCGCGCACCCAAGATGCCAGCCGCCCCGACCATGCACAGGATAAGAACCACGAGTGAGCCTATGCCATCTCCCGTAGCGCTCAACGCACCTGCTGCACTGTTACCTTGAGCATCGTCGCTTTCATTGGAGCTGCCGTTCGCGCTGCCATCATTATCAGGGGTGGTGCTGTTGAAACCATTGTCCCCAGGATCTTCACCACCAGGCCTATCACCTGGCTCGCCACCGGGCGTTGTAGCGGCCGTATCTTTGTAGGCGATCGCATAAGCCGAGAACCTATCGGTCTCGAATGTGAGCGTCTTCGCGTCCGCATCGAAAGTGACAGGAATCACGGACACCGCACCCTCATGCACGCGCAGTACCTCATAAGTTCGTGTCTTTGAAGCATCGGCGTTGATGGCAGAATCAGGTAGCGTCAGCTGCACAGTCACCGGCTTGTTCGTCTCATGGATCTGCGTTTCCGTGCCATCCATCTTGTAGAAGAGCGTCAAATCCACCTCATTTGCCAGCGTCCAATCGCCCAGATTCTCGGCCACAAGAGCTGCATCCGCATCCGATATACCCTCAACCGATTTCAGCCAAATGTCCACATCCTTCAAAGCGGGAAGCTGAGCGAACGCATCGGCAGGAAGCACGCGCTCTGCCAGATCAACACCTGAATTCACGAGCCTCGCCTGAAGCGCGTTGGCCTCCACGTCGGTCACATCGCTAATGTCTCCGATGCGAATCCACTGGGGAGAGACCATAACGGCGCCTTCGGGCATAACGAAGCTTGCATGCGAGCTGTCGATGATCGTGAAATCGATCTTGTCGGACGGCGTTCCATTCCAGAACTCAACCATGTAGCCATCTCGCACGCCTGCATTCACCACGACCGTATCGCCTGCTGCGTATTGCCCCTGGCCACTATCTTGCGCATAGCTGTCTCGCACCATCACCGGATAGACCGTCTTACCATCCCGCGTATCCTTGCAAGCTAAGCAGAAGGAAGCGAACTTGTTGGTGCGGAACTCTACCGTTTGACTGTCAGGGTCATAACGAGTGATGAGCGTGGTCGCCACACCGTTGTAAACGCAAACCACCTTGTATTCTCGCGTTATAGAAGGGTCGGTATTGATGGCCGAATCTGGCAGCTTCAAACGCACCATGACCATGGCATCATCTCTGGTTTCAGCGGCCGCCTGCACGGGCGCCTCCCCTTCCACCTGCCAATAAGAGGTAAGGCCGAAGTAGGCTGCGGGAAGGAAGTCGCCCAATTCGCTTTCCACAGCCGAAGAGATAGAGCCATCCGTTATCCTGTTGGACTCCAGCCATATATCGACGTCTTTACCGAGACTGAGTTGCTTGCGCGCATAAGCAGGAAGGATCGCATCCGCAACTGCGTCACCCGGCAACACGAAATCCGCGCCCAGATAGTTGTCCGCCGCCACGGTGACGTTGCTGACGACGCCCGGTCTTGGTGTGGGCGTCTTTATCACCGTGCCCGACGACGACGATTCCTCATAGAAATCGTTGCCGCAATAGCGGGCGTAAAACGTGTATTCGGTGTCAGGTTGCAGCGAGTCGAACGTGGGCGAGCTCTGCCACCACACGGGCGTGCCGTCCCCAGCTGTGCGCACATATTCCACAGGCCCGTAGCCGATATCCGGCATCGCCTTGAGCGTTACCGAGGTCGAACTGATGGCCTCAGCGGTCGGCGCTGGCGGCTTGCTTGCCACGGACTTGTCCCCCTCGAGGGTGCCTGTGCCCTTGATGAGCCCGCCGTTGTTCTCGATGGCCCCGTTGTTGACGAGGTGGCCATCGACTACGAGCTTGGTGTTCGCATTGCTCTTGATGATGTTGTTGTTTGTAAGCGTGACGCCGGCGGGAATGGTGAGCGTAGCGGACGAATAGAGCTGAAGCACCTTGTCTCTCTCCACGGTCGGGTTCCCGCTCAAGGTCTGATTCCCGCGAATGTAGTAATTACCGTCGTTGAGGACAATCCCGCTCGTAAAGCCCCAGTTATTTCCCGTGAAATCCGGGTCGTTCGTTTCGATGAAGGCGGTGCCATTGGAACCTGTCGAGAGTGACATGGTGTTGCCGATACAGGGGTTATGATTGCTGCTCGACCCACTCGTGTTGACATTCGCAATGATATGGCCGCCCGAAACGACGATGGTCCCAACGAAGTTGTCTGCCCCTCCGCCGATGCCCGCAGCCAGCACTCCGGATGGCTCGACCGTGACCGTCCCGCCTGTGATCCGTATGGTGCCGCCCGAACCGCCACCGGAGTTTCCTATGGCTGCTGCCGCGCTTGCCTTCAGCATCTTTCCAGCCCCATAGGCCGTCACCCAACCACCGTTGATGGTTACCGTGCCGCAGTTGCCGTATGAGGTGAAGTAGGCATTTCCCCAACCGGCACCCCCGATGCCCGCGCATGCCGACGAGCCTCGCGCAGACACAATGCCGCCGTTGATAGTCACCGAGCCGCAGTTGCGTTCCGGACCGTCCCTGTCGATGGCATATCCGCCTATCCCGGCGCTCCATGAGCCGCTGGCATTAAGAGTTCCCATCTCGTCCTTCACGGTTGATTGCGCATAGATGGTGAGGGAATTTCCCTCCGACACGGTGATTCCCTTGGTGGCATTGAGCGTACAGCCCGCAGCCAGGATGAGGTGCACGTCGCCCTTGACCACGAAACGCTCCGTGGCATCTACCGTGTTTTCGACTATGTACCAGCCACTCGTCCACTCGTTCTTGTCGGCAGCCACTACGGTTGCCTCGGGACAGGTCTGCTGTACGCCATTCGCATCAATATACGGGATGTTCTGGACAGCCATGCAGGTAGATGTGTCCTCTGCCTCTACCATAGCCGCAAGAGGTTCAATGCCTTCATTCTCTGCAGCAGCACTAATGCCGCCATCTGCGACCGTATTGCTGGATTCTTCCGTGAACGCTTCGTCGTCCGCGTTGCCTGCGGATTCATTTAGGCCTTCCACAAGGCTTTCTTGGTTTAAAGCGCCGGTTTCAATTGTTTCATTTGTTTTGTTTTCGCCGCCAGGCACCACAGAATCCTGCGCGTTTTCAGCTGGAATATCGCTTATAGCATCATTTGCGAACACAGTGCTGGATACATCGTTTGCGGCACCCCATGCGAATGAGGAAAATGCCAGCGTGAACGTAAGAAACACCGCAAGCGCAGAAGAGAGGGCAACCCTCTTTCTTTTACGCGGAACCGCGCCTATTCCTCTGAGCTTCATCGTTTCCGCTGCCTGCTTCGACCGCTCTTCTCTGTGGTGAGTCTTCTTTGAATCCATGCATCTATCTTTCCGGTAAGGCCCATCAAGAGACATTCTACTAAGGATTCACGCTTACCACAAAACCGCCAAAGAACCCACAGGACACAATGGGCACCTTATGAAACACCTCGACAATTTAAAGAAACAGCGCACACAAAACGCAAGCTACAAGCGCCGCCGCAAGCAACGCCCAAGCGCCCGCGCGCATCGCTTGCGCGTTAAGGTTCGTACGTTCTCCTGCTCCATAACAGCGAGCATCCATGGCTTCTGCCACCGAATCGGCCTGACGAAAGAAGCCGATGAAGAGCGGAATGAGCACCACCATCCAGGTCTTCAGACGCTTCCATAAAGAGCCCGATCCAAACTGAGCTCCGCGTGAAGTCTGCGCGATCTTGATCTGCCCAAGCTGCTCGAACAGAAGCGGAATGAACCGCAGTGCCAAACTGAGCGTGAACGCGATATCGTCGACTGGCACCTTGAGCGCGCGCAAAGGGCGCAAGATGGATGCGAGCGCATCAGTCAGCTGCGTGGAAGTGGTCGTGAAGGTGATCACGAAGCTCGCCATGATAACGAGCGAGATGCGCACCACATACATGAGCGCATTCAGGCTGCGTGCCGCATCAAAGGGAATCGAATTGCAGACCCAGATGAAGATGAGGATCGCCAATGCTGGCAAGAGCACACGGCCGTAATTCTTGAGCGGAATGCGCGAAGCGATCATGACACCCAGCAGGATCGCCGTAAAGATCCCCAGCCCAATCCACGTGCACATGCAGAACAGCGCGATCGAAAAGAGCAGCAGTAGCCCTAACTTCACCCGCGCATCAAGTGCATGGATGGGACTTACCTTCGGTATATAAGAAAGAATCTGGTTCATTCCATAAGCCTACCGCACTTCCTTTGCAGCAAGACAAAGAGGCCGCAAATGGTCGCTCTATTGCTCCATTACATACTCTTCGAGCGATAAGCATTTTTATCAAAATGGATTTCAAATTAATACTTCTCGTTCTCCAAGTATTTTTCTAAGGTTTCGCATTCGCGAATATAATGATCGGCAAGAATAGTAGATTGGTTTCGATCACGATCGAAACTGGGAGTATTTTCAGCAATAGATTCGATCATAATCGAAACTATTCAGGGGTAGCATCGCTCACAATTGAGGGTTCTTTAGACAAAAAAGGCGCTCCACAGGGAGCGCCTCGAGAAGTTTCGTGTTGTGCGTTTGCACGGAGAGAAGTGTTTGCTATTTGATGCCAGCTTCTTTCATCTCTTCTTCCATGAATTTCTCTTCCTTTTCCTCTACCGCATCAGCTTGTTCTTCTGCTTTGAGGGCATCGAGATCTTCTTTTACTTCGTCGGGACTCATAATGAACACCACCTTCCGAATCAGGAATCAATATCATTACCAAGGCTATTCTCTCGCTTTTAGCTTGAGTAAAAGACCTGCACAACGAAGCTTTACCGGTTCTTAGAAAACCCGTTTTCGTTCCGTAACTTTTCCGAACAGGCCAAAGCACCATCCTGAACCAACAAAATTTGCCGATATCGGCAAAAACCACCCAATTTGATATACTTTATACGAGACTACTTGCCGGCATCGGCAAAAAACAAAGGATCGAAATGGACTATCTTTCCGCAACAGAAATCGCGAATCTTTGGGACGTTTCCGAGCGAACCGTAAGGAACTATTGTGCCCAGGGCAAGATTCCTGGTGCCTTCAAAACAGGGAAAACGTGGAACATCCCCTCAACTGCAGTCAAGCCAACGCGCTCGAAGCGACATACGGTCTCCCCTTTGCTCGAACGCCTCAGAGAAGAACAAGCGGCGCAACTAAAAGGCGGCATCTATCACCGAACACAGATCGAGCTTACCTACAACTCAAACCACATTGAGGGAAGTCAGCTTTCAGAGGAGCAAACGCGTCTTATCTTTGAAACACATACGATCGGGCTCGAAGAGGGCATTATCAGAATTGATGACATCGTTGAGACCAGCAACCATTTCAGAGCGATCGACTATATCATCGATCACGCTCAGCAGCCTCTTTCACAGGCGATGATCAAAGACCTGCATCGTATCTTGAAGACCTCGACCACCGATTCAGCAAAAGACTGGTTTGCCGTAGGAGACTACAAGCTCTATCCCAATGAAGTTGGCGGCAGAGCAACCGCAGAACCCGAAGAAGTCGAGAGCAAGATGAAAGAGCTCTTGGCAAATTATGCCAAGATTACGCAGCCTGATCTGAATAGCATCATCGACTTTCACGTGAAGTTCGAGCGCATCCATCCATTCCAAGACGGGAATGGGCGCGTAGGGCGCCTCATCATGTTCAAAGAATGCCTTGCGAACAACATCGTGCCGTTCATCATCGCTGATGAGATGAAGCGCTACTACTATCGGGGATTGCAGGAATGGAATCGCGAACCAGGTTTCCTTACCGACACGGTCTTAGCCGCCCAAGATCGCTTCAAAACCTACCTCGACTATTTCCGCATCCCCTACGAAGAGTAAAAAGGAAAGAAGACTAAGTCCTCTTTCCTTTTCGATTCTCAAACGATTCAAGCCAAAGCATTGTCTAAGTCGTAATCTATTGGATCCCTCGCTATTTCCCTTGTATTCTCTTTATCTCTTTTTCGAAATCATTTTCGTAGGTCTGATCTTGGATAGCTTGGAATTTTTTGAACTCCTCTTTCGCTTTAGCATCGGCCTGTTTTCTGCTTTTCGTGCCTTTATGCTTGAGAACCGATCTTCTATTGAATTCGAGAAACTCTACAAGCGCATCCTGACAGTCTTGCATGCTCATGAGAACCTGATCCTTTGCGAGCAGCTCAACATGATCAAGAAACATAGTCACAAGCCTGTTCAAAATTTCTATCTCTGATTCGTATAAATAATTCTTCGCAACGATGGAATCGCTCGAATGGATGCGCCCATCTGGCGCTCCTTTCCAGGTGGTCAATCCCATATGAGGAAGCGATGCGTCAGCTCGCTCAAAGATAATCTCTGGCGCCGTTTTACCCGTAACAGCATAGTGCAGTTTGTTTTGTACGGTCGCATAGAACTCTTTAGCAGTGTCGCTATTTTTGTCATAGTCGAAACTACATTCCTGGAAGATATCGGTGATCTTCTGATATACCCGACGTTCGCTTGCGCGGATATCACGAATCCTAACAAGCAGCTCATCAAAATAGTCTTTGCCGAAAGGAGCTCCATTCTTGAGCATATCATCATTGAGCACAAACCCTTTGATAATGTACTCCTTGAGTGTTGCAGTCGCCCACTGCCTAAAACGCGTTGCTTGCTTTGAGTTGACACGGTAGCCAACAGCGATAATGGCATCCAAGTCATAAATCTTAGTTCGATACGTTTGCCCATTTGAACCCACATGTGCAAAAAATGCACATGTGCTTTCTTCTACAAGTTCATCGCTCTCGTAAATGTTTTTCAGATGCTTAGAGATCACCGATCTGTCGACCGCAAACAAACTAGCTATCTCTTCTTGGGTTAGCCAGAAAGTATCGTTGAGATAACGAACCTCAACAGGAACATTGCTGTTTTCATCCTGGTAGAGAATGATTTCTGCTTTTATTGGTTCTTCTTTATCCATCATTCTCCTTTTGAGACTATTTATACAGCCTACTCAAACGCATCAATACCAATAGCAAGATTCATTGCTTTGAAAATAGCTGACCGCCCTTCGATCACAAGCGGCGGCCAATTGGTGATTGGATTATATCAGACGATATAATCAGGAAAAGAGGGCTTTAACCCTCTTTTCCTAGTAGCTTTCAAGTGGTTCGAGCCTAAGCATCGCCCTTACTTCATTAGGGCGCAACACTCGCGATCACCTTTTGAGTGAATCACTGCATGACGATTCGAGCACACAAGATGAAAACCCAAGTAATCTACCATCCTTAATTTATATCGATATATTCTGCAGTGATCTTCGGCAATGTTATGGTCGCACCCATGACGGAAGTGTAAGAAGTATTGCCATCAATCTCTCCATAGAAAGTGATGATGTCATCTTCTATGATGTTGTCAGCTCCGCTTGGCTTCAAGTAGACAACATAGACCGTGTCCGACCAGATACCATAGCTCCCTTTGGTGATATTGACACGCATGGCGTAATAGTTGCCTTCTGTTTGAACCTGGATGACCTCGCCCTTAGCGACGATCCTTTTTCCGGCGAGCGCATCAGCATTCCTTGCAAGGTCTTTAAAAGCATAGCTTTGGCATGATTTGATGTACCTATCTTTAACCTGCGCAGGTGTCAAAGTGTATTCTTCTTGTTGAATCACTTCACCACATACCGTGCATTTCTTCACCCGTTCACCTGCTGAACTCTCGGTTGCCTCCTCGACAACTTCCCATTCACCAGGAGTATGATCTTTCAATTCAACTGGACTGATAACTTCCTCGTTGCAAACAGAACATATTCCATGCTTTTTGCCCGTAACAGCACATGTTGAATCTTCGTCGATGACCCATTCCGCGACCTCATGACCATTGGGTGCACCTAGCGTTGCACCACATACTAAGCAAGTTTCTGGTTCCGTGCATGTGGCTTCGATCCATTCATGGCCAAGCGCCTCACCACGCGTTTCGCCACAGATTACACAAGTTTCGGCCTCGGTGCAGGTTGCAGGGCTCCAGTTGTGAAAACAAATTACGTGAGTTGCAAACAAAATCCAGATAACAAGTAGCAGCACTACTATGCCGGAAATAATTCCAATTCGCTTTTTCGTTGTCTTGTTGAGAGAATTGAATCGATTTTTAGCCTGATTAAATACATATCCTATGCTGCTTTTATCAACTTTATCTTGACCATCATTTACAGAATCACTCGGCTGCCCAGATTCTTCGTTCTTCTGTTCTTTCTTTTTTGACTCGTCCGCATTGTCCGATGCAAGCGCATTCGCGTTTTTATCTTCAGCATCACTCTGAGGGCTCTGCTCCGCTGCATTGCTCGTTCCAACATTCGACGAATCTTGAGACATCTCACTACCAGTTGGAATCGCTTCTTCAGTTGTTTCTAGCTTGTCTGGCTGACTTTGGTGATCTTGCTCTTGAGACAAATTGCTGATTGCATCGTCATTGACCTGATCGTTTTTGTCTTCGCTCATAGCTTCTCCTCTACAATTCGGACTGTCTTCACTGCAGAGGAACAAAAAGGAAAGCATCCGCCACAGTCACCACAACCGTAAGGATCGCAAGCACAAGAGCGCTAAACAAAACCTTATTGACAGATGCTCTCCTCTTACGGTTTTGAAATAGCGCTTATTTATTATGTTGTACGTAAGCGAACACTTACGGTTGTGGTAAAAGCTATGATAACAGGTTTTACCTCGGAACACTGCTCACAGGTCATTTTGTTCTATAAGGTCCAGATGACAAACTACCCGGTCGTTCGACACCTTATTCGGTGTCGAACGACCGGGTAGCTTGTCATCTTTTGAACATGAAAAGACACCCCGAAGGGTGCCTTTTGCTTCGTATGGGTTGAAAGCGAAATGCCGAAGATTACTCGGGCTTTTCCTTTTCAGCCTTCTCGGCTTCAGCTGCTTCGGCATCCTTTGCCGCAGCTTCTTCTGCCTTCTCAGCAAGCTCTTCCTGAGCTTCCTCGACAGCAGCTTCTTCCTTAGCCTCTTTTGCTTCAGCCTTCTCAGTCGCTTCAGCTTCAGCCTCGATAGCCTTGGCCTGATCCTCGGAAAGCTCCTCGACCACATCTTCAGCTACCTTGGGCTTCTCTTCCTTCTTAGCAGCTGCCTTCTTGGTGGTCTTCTTAGGCGCAGCCTTCTTATCAGCCTTTGCCTCGTCTTTCTTGGCTTTCTTCTTCTTGCCAACGGGCTCGGTCACGAGCTCCATGATAACCATGGGAGCATTATCGCCCTTGCGGTTACCCAGCTTCAGAATGCGCGTGTAGCCACCCTGACGATCGCCGAACTGACCCTGCTCGACCTTCTCGAAGACCTCGCGAACCAGTTCCTTGTCACCCAGCGCTGCAATAGCAAGACGGCGAGAATGCAGATCGCCCTTCTTTGCCCAGGTGATGATCTTATCGACATCAGGACGAATCTCTTTAGCACGAGCCTCGACCGTCTTGATACGGTCGTTGGTGAACAAAGCACCAACCAAGCTCTTCCTCATAGCCTTGGTGTGGCCAGAGCTGGTGCCAAGCTTACGACCTTTCTTGTTGTGTCTCATCTTCTATCTCCTAAAGTTTCAAGTTGAGATCCATTGAAATGAGCTTATCTTTAACCTCTTCAATGGATTTCGCACCGAAGTTTCTAATGTTGAGCAAGTCGTTCTCGGAATATTCGACCAGCTGGCGAACCGAGTGGATGCCTGCACGCTTCAAGCAGTTGTAAGAACGAACCGAAAGGTCCAGATCCTCGATCTGCTTGTCGAGCTCTGCGTTGGTCTCCTGGCTTTCCGGAGCGAAGATCGAAACTACCTCGCCCTCTTCATCCTCTTCGATCTCGTCGAGCGAGAGGAATGCGCCCATGTACTGGTTGATGATATTCGCCGCACGGCAAACCGCCTCGGTCGGGTTGGTAGAACCATCGGTCTCGACCTCGAGAACAAGTTTGTCGTAGTCGGTACGCTGACCGACACGCGTGTCGCTTACATTCATGGTGCAGCGACGAACCGGCGAGAACAGTGAATCGACATGAATGATGCCGATCGGATCTTCGGTGCGCTTGTTACGCTCTGCAGAGACATAGCCTCTGCCAACGCCGATGCGGATGGTCATATCGAGCGTGCCACCATCAGCGACCGTAGCGAGCACATGCTCGGGGTTGATGAGGGTGAATTCCGCAGGAACTTCCAAATCTGCACCGGTAACCGTACAAGGACCTTCAGCGTGCACGTGGGCAGTTGCCTCCGTGTAGTCGCTCGAAAGCGCGCTGAAAACGAGTCCTTTAACATTCAGAACAATATCAGTGATATCTTCGATGATTCCCTCGGCAGTGGTGAATTCGTGCTGAACACCCTCGATCTGGATAGCGGTAGGTTTCGCACCATCCAAGGAAGAGAGCAGAACGCGACGCATGCAATTGCCCAAGGTGTATCCATAGCCACGCTCAAGCGGCTCAACAATGAAGCGAGCAACGAGATCGTTAACCTCTTCTGTTGTAACTGTCGGCCTCATGAACTCTGTCATACCGTATAAGCCTCCTTAAAAACCGCAATAGCGTTAATTACTTCGAGTAAAGTTCGACGATAAGCTGTTCGTGAATGTCAAGATCGATCTGATCACGCTCGGGGAGCGAAAGAACGCTGCCCTGGAGCTTTTCAATGTCAACTTCGAGCCATGCAGGAACGAGACGGCCTTCGTTGGAAACGAGAGCGCTCTTGATGACGAGAAGTTCCTTCGACTTCGGACGAACCGAAACAAGATCGCCCGGGCGCACGCGATAGGACGGGATGTCCACGCGCTTGCCATTCACCATGATGTGGCCATGGGTAACGATCTGGCGAGCTTCCTTGCGGGTCTTTGCGAAACCAAGACGGAAGACGACGTTATCGAGGCGAGACTCCAAGATCTGCATCAGGTTAGCACCGGTGATGCCGGGCATCGACTTAGCGCGATCGAAGTAGCCATGGAACTGCTTCTCGAGAACGCCATAGACAAACTTTGCCTTCTGCTTCTCGCGCAGCTGCATGCCGTATTCGCTTTCCTTGCGGCGGCGCTTAGGCTGACGGATGGAGCTTGATTTGCTTTTGCCGGTGTAGCCGAGAACGATAGGATCCAAGCCCAGTTGACGGCAACGTTTGAGAACCGGAGTTCTATTAATAGCCATGATTAACTGATCCTTTCATTTAGACGCGACGACGCTTGCGCTGACGGCAACCGTTGTGCGGGATGGGGGTGCAATCCTGGATGCTGGCGACTTCGAGGCCTGCTGCCTGGAGAGAACGGATAGCGGTTTCACGACCAGAACCCGGACCCTTCACGAACACGGAGACCTTCTTGAGGCCATGCTCCATAGCGGTCTTAGCAGCGGCTTCAGCTGCCATCTGAGCAGCGAACGGAGTGGATTTACGAGAACCCTTGAATCCGACCGTGCCAGCAGACTGCCATGAGATCACATTGCCCTGAGGATCGGTGATCGAAATGATCGTATTGTTAAAGGTAGATTTGATATGAGCTGCACCAACAGCAATATTCTTGCGCTCGGAGCGCTTGATGCGGGTGCGGACGTTTTTCTTAGCTGCCACTTACAACACCTCTACTTATTCTTCTTGCCGCCGATTTGCTTACGCGGACCCTTGCGGGTACGTGCATTCGTGTGGGTGCGCTGACCGCGAACGGGCAGGCCACGACGATGACGCAGGCCACGGTAGCAACCGATCTCCATAAGGCGGTTGATGTTCTGGCGAACTTCACGATGGAGGTCGCCTTCAGTGGTGATGTTTGCGGTGATATAGTCACGGAGTTTGGCCAGATCGTCCTCAGTGAGATCGCGCACGCGGATATCGGGGTCTACACCCGTTTCAGCGAGGATCTTCTTAGAGGTGGTAGGGCCAATGCCATAGATGTAGGTCAAGCCGACTTCAATGCGCTTATCGCGAGGAAGGTCGACACCAACAAGACGTGCCATGAATGAAATTCCCTTCTCTTTTAACCTTGACGCTGCTTATGACGCGGATTCTCGCAGATAACGAGCACCTTGCCATGGCGTCGAATGATTTTGCACTTGTCGCACATTTTCTTGACCGAAGGACGTACCTTCATAATTCAATTCCTTTCGGTTATGCGTTCACTTTATCAACACGTCCAGCCGCAGACGGTAGTTTGTAGAAAGCAGTTTTCTTATTACTTATAGCGATAGGTGATGCGACCGCGGTCGAGGTCATAGACGGAAAGCTCGACCTGAACCTTGTCGCCGGGAAGAATCTTGATGTAGTGCATACGCATCTTCCCCGAGATATGAGCAAGAATCTTGTGGCCGTTTTCAAGCTCTACGCGAAACATTGCGTTCGGCAGTGCTTCGAGAACGGTACCTTCTAATTCAATAGCATCTTCTTTAGCCAAAATCGCTCCTTTAGCGAAATCACCACTATCGCGCTTGCCCTGTTTTACTGCGCACGAAGCCACAGCACCGCTGTGCAAGCCTTTCAATTCTAGGCTAATTTAGTATGAATCCATAATTTCTACACAATTTCTTCTTTGAGTGGTTGAAGGCGCCTTTCGCGAAGCTTTGCATAGGCCAGTACTCTCAAAAAAGAAAGTCTCGCGCGTGCGAGACTGGAAGGTTTGAATGGTGCGCCGTGAGGGAGTCGAACCCGCGACCTTGGGATTAAAAGTCCCCTGCTCTACCAACTGAGCTAACGGCGCATATGCAAAAAAGTATTCTATCTTTGTACCCAAAGCTGGTCAAGTGCTTCCCGCCGTGCGGTGCCGGTGATGACGAACGACCGGGTAGTTTGTTATCTAATCGAGCGCGATGAACTCGACCGACTTGACCGTACCCTTATCAACGAACAGGCGCGCGACCGACTTTCGACTCCCGCCGCGCGGCCGCGTTGGGCTTCCCGGGTTCAAGAACAGCACCCCATTCGCACCGTATTCTTCACGCGGAACGTGCGTATGCCCATGAATAACAACCTGCACATCATCGGGCACCGTGCCGATGTCTTCCGGACGATGCACCATACGAAAACGCACGCCGTCCAAAAGCGGCGAAGCGATCGGCTTCACGCGCGGACCTAGATCGTAGCGGTCGCAATTGCCACGCACGCAGATGGTGGGAGCAATCGTCTCGAGCTCGGTGAGTACCATGCGGTTTTCGATATCCCCTGCGCACAGAATGTAGTCGCTGCCCGAAAGCGCTTCATACGCTTCGTTGCTCAAGCGCCCATGAATATCTGAAACCACCCCGATGATCATAGCGAATCCGCCAAACGAAGGTTATTTCACCACGATGTTCACGAGGCGATCGGGAATAACGATCACCTTCACCACGTTCTTGCCCTCGGTCGCTTTCGAAACCGCCTCAAGCGCCGTCTCGCGAATTGTTTCTTCGGCCGCATCAGCAGCTACTGTGATGCGCGTCTTCACCTTGCCGTTGATCTGAACCGCAAGCTCGACCTCATCAGCCGCCGCGAGCGCCAGATCGAATTCCGGCCAAGGCTGTTCGTGCACGGAAGTGTCGTGCCCCAGCGGCGTATGCCAAAGCTCTTCGGACCAATGCGGCGTGAAAGGCGCCATGAGCTCCACGAGCACATCGGCCAGTTCGCGGTCGAAAGCTGCAAGCTCGGCATCTTGCGCGCGCTCTTCAGCAGAAGCAGCGCGCAAGTAATTGCCTACCGCGTTCGAAAGCTCCATGATAGCGGCAATCGCCGTGTTGAAATTGTTGCGTTCGATATCTTCGACGACCTTGCCCACCAAACGATGGCGTTCACGGTTGAGCTCTTCAGCAAGCTCCTTCGCACTCTTCTTGCCTGCAGCTTGATAGAGCGTGTCTTCGCCAGCCTCGCCGACCAGGTCGTAAACTTGACGCCACAGGCGGTTGAGGAACTTATACATGCCCGCAAGGCCATCTTCGTTCCAGAGCTTTTCCTTATCGGGAGGACCCATGAACAGCACAGCCGCGCGCACCGCATCGGCACCATAGACCGCGATCATCTCTTCGGGCGAAACCACGTTGCCCTTCGATTTGCTCATGACCTCGCCATTCTCATCGAGCACCATGCCTTGGCAGAGCAGGTTCGTGAACGGCTCGTCAAAATCGAGCATGCCCGCATCGCGCAGTACCTTCGTGAAGAAGCGACTGTAGAGCAAGTGCAGGATAGCGTGCTCGATGCCGCCGATATACTGATCGACCGGCATCCAATAGTTCGCCTTCGCAGGGTCAAAGGGCAGCTCGAAATTGTGCGGGTCGGTATAGCGCATGTAATACCAGCTCGAGCACGTGAAGGTATCCATCGTGTCGGTCTCGCGCTTGGCAGGAGCACCACACTTCGGACAGGTGGTGTTGATGAACGATTCGTGCGTTGCCAGCGTCTCACCCGCTGCCAGATCGATGTCTTCAGGCAGCAGCACCGGCAGCTGATCCTCCGGCACCGGCACTACGCCGCAATGCTCGCAATGAACGGCAGGGATCGGGTTGCCCCAATAACGCTGGCGCGAGATGAGCCAGTCGCGCAGGCGGAATTCCACACTGCGTTTGCCTTTGCCCGTGCGTTCAAGCTCAGCAACGATCGCTTCTTCGGCTGGTGAATGCTTGCCGCCGACCATGCCTGTGTACGGGCCGGACTGCACCAAAATGCCTTCTGCCGCATACGCCTCGGGCCAATCGACCTCGGTAACCACACGCCCTTGCTCATCTTTGAGCTTGGGGTAGAGCGGATCGTCTTCAGAAAGGATGATGGGAATGATGGGAAGCTCGTACTTGCGCGCGAACTCGAAGTCGCGCTGATCGCCACAAGGCACCGCCATGACCGCGCCCGTGCCGTAATCGGCCACCACGTAATCGGCAACCCAGATGGGCACCTTCTCGCCATTGACGGGGTTCACCACATAGCGTCCCGTGAAGATGCCATGCTTGTCGCGATCGCCCTGAGCGCGCTCAAGCGCAGAGACCTTCTTGGCCGCCTCAGCGAACTCCATGACCGGCTTCTCGTATTCCGTACCCGCAACCAGCGCCTCGAGCCCTGCATATTCAGGAGCCAGCACGAAGAAGCTGCAGCCGAACAGCGTATCGGCGCGGGTGGTGAACACCGTGATGATCTCGTCAGTTGGGTTGCCCTCAAAATCGCACAGCGCAAAATCAACCTGCGCGCCTTCGGAACGCCCGATCCAATTCGCCTGCTGCTGCTTCACGCGATCCGGCCAGCCTTCGAGCTGGTCGAGATCATCCAGCAGCTCTTGCGCATAGTCGGTGATCTTGTAGTACCACTGCGTAAGGTCGCGCTTCTCAACCTCGGAATCACAACGCCAGCAGCGCCCTTCGATCACCTGCTCGTTCGCGAGCACAGTAGCGCAATCGGGACACCAGTTCACCGGGGAATTGCGGCGCTCAACGAGCCCGCGTTCCCAGAACTTCAGGAAGATCCACTGGCCCCAGCGGTAATAATCGGGGTCGCACGCAACCACGGTGCGGTTCCAATCGAAGGAAAAGCCCATGCGCTTGAACGATGCTTTCTGCGTGTCGATGTTCGCATACGTCCACTTCGCTGGATGGCTATGATGCTTGATCGCTGCATTTTCCGCCGGCAAACCGAACGCGTCCCACCCCATGGGGTGAAGCACTTCGTAGCCTCGCATGCGCCAATAGCGCGCAACCACATCGCCATAGGTGTAGTTGCTCACATGGCCCATGTGGATATCGCCCGAAGGATAAGGGAACATCTCGAGCACATAGCGCTTGGGCTTCGAGGTGTCTTCCGTTACTTCGTAGAGCTTTTCTTCGGCCCAAACCTTTTGCCAACGCGGCTCGATATCATGCGGATTGTATTCATTCATGAGCGATCCTTACGCAAAACGTTACGATGATATAGGTCAAAATTATAAACGTCTTATGCGGATCGCGGGAAGACAGCTTAAAGGAATCGGTAACTCACCGTGCGCAAACCCCATGCCTGACAGGTGCTGAATCCGAATTTCTTGAACACGCCAGGCTGAAGGTCGAGCGAACGAGAACCGCCGCCCATATTGCCGCAGTCGTTCACGGTCGCGATAACGGTCTTGCCGTTGTAGCGAATCTCCACCTTGCGACCAAGATAAGAACGGTAGTTAGGCCATGCCATAGGCACGGCAACACCCATGGAGTTGTCATCGCAGACAGCGCCTGTTGCTGTAGTGCCAGGGTTGGGCGTGCTCTTATCCGATGACCCACCGTAAGCGGAAGCTACGCCAGATTGCCAACCACTACCGCTTGGCGTGGTGGAGCCAGATCCCCCACCTTGTGAGCTACCGCCCGAAGAACCATTTGAAGAACCCGAGCTGCCATTCGATGAATTTCCCGTGTTCCAGCCACTATCGATCGGCTGTTCGGGACGCTGCTGGTGCTGCAACGAATCTGCTTGCTTCTGCAACGCCTCTACACGAGCACGCTCAGACTCGATGGATGAAACCTTCGAAGCTGCTGAAGAAACTACTTGCTCTGCTTGCTCTTTCTTGGCTTCAGCCTGTGCAGCAAGCTCTTCTTGATCGCTCTTCTGCTTGTCGAGCTCATCGAGTACGGTGTTGAATTCTTCGGTGAGCCTCTTCTGCTCAGCGATCTGTTCAGCCTTCTGCTGCTCGATGGAATTGTAGTACGTAACGTTGCGAACGAAAGACTCGAGCGAATCGGAAGCAAGGAATACATTCACGAGAGAATTAGCAGCGTCGCTCTTATAGGATGAGACCATGACCTCGCCAAGCTGCTGCTGCCCCTCATACATTGCCTGCTGGGCTTCTTCGGCTTTATCGGCCGTTGATTCGATGCCGCTCTCAGCTTCGGCGATCCGCGCCTGAATCTCTTCGTACTCTTTAGAGATCGTGGCGAGTTGCGCTTCAGCCGCACTCAAGGTTGCTTGTGCATCCGAAAGATCGTCAGCATGAGCAAAGCTTGCCGGCAAGAGCGGGATTCCGAGCGAGAAGACAAGACAGATGCAAAGTGCAAAGGTCGCTATTCTCGTTGTAATTTGTTTACACATAGCTTTAAATGCTAGCGTAGTTATTCCCTACGGGCAAATGCTCCACGAATCTAACGGAGCGAATTGCCCGCGTACGGAGTCTTGTCCTTGAGCACAACATCATGTGCGCCGCCCTCAACGATCGAGGTCGCACTCACAACCGTGAGCTTCGCACGCTCCTGCAATTCAGGAATGGTGAGCGCACCACAATTGCACATGGTTGACTTCACCTTCGCCAGGCTCAGATCAACGTTATCTTTGAGCGAACCAGCATAAGGAACATAGGAATCTACGCCCTCTTCGAAGGTCATGCCCTTCTTGTTGCCACCCATGTCGTAGCGCTGCCAGTTGCGTGCACGAGCCGAACCTTCGCCCCAGTATTCTTTCATATAGTTGCCGTTGATGTTGACCTTATTCGTGGGGCTCTCATCAAAGCGAGCGAAGTAACGACCGAGCATGAGGAAATCGGCACCCATGGCCAGCGCCAGGGTCATATGATGGTCGTAAACGATGCCACCGTCGGAACAAATGGGCACGTAAACGCCTGTTTCTTCGAAGTAATCGTCGCGCGCTTTGGCAACTTCGATGAGTGCGGTTGCCTGGCCACGACCGATGCCCTTCTGCTCGCGCGTGATGCAGATCGAGCCACCGCCGATACCGACCTTCACGAAGTCTGCGCCCGCATCCGCCAAGAAGCGGAAGCCTTCCGTATCGACCACGTTGCCTGCACCGACCTTGACCGAATCGCCATAGTGATCGCGGATCCAAGCGATGGTCTTCGCCTGCCATTCCGAATAGCCCTCAGAGCTATCGATGCAGAGCGCATCGGCGCCTGCTTCAACAAGCGCTGGAACGCGCTCTTCGTAGTCGCGAGAATTGATGCCCGCACCGACCAGATAGCGCTTATGCGCGTCGAGAAGTTCGTTAGGATTGGATTTGTGGCTCTCATAGTCCTTACGGAAGACCATGTAGAGCAAGTTGTCGTCCTTATCGACGATGGGAAGCGAGTTGAGCTTGTTATCCCAGATGATGTCGTTAGCTTCCTTGAGCGAAGTGTCTGCCGTGCCGACGATGAGGTTCTCACGCGGCGTCATGAAATCCGTAACGGGCGTGTCGAGGCTCATGCGAGAAAGACGATAGTCGCGACCAGTGACCATACCGAGCAGCTTGCCCTGCGAACGACCGCCTTCGGTGATAGGCATGGTGGTGTGTCCGCGACGATCCTTGAGCTCGACCACATCGGCCAGCGTTGCCGTGGGCGGAAGATTGGAGTCAGAACGAACGAAGCCTGCTTTGTGGTCTTTCACGCGCGCGACCATAGCGGCCTGGCTCTCGATCGACTGCGAACCATAGATGAAGGAGATGCCGCCCTGCTGCGCAAGCGCGACGGCCATCTTGTCATCCGAAACGGCCTGCATGATAGCGGAAACCATGGGGATAGAAAGCGTGATGGCGGGTTCTTCGCCCTTCTTGAACTTAACGAGTGGAGTTTTCAGACTTACCGCCTCGGGAACGCAGTCGGATGAAGTGTAGCCCGGCACCAGCAGGTATTCATTGAAGGTGCGTGAAGGTTCTTCGAAATAGTAAGCCATCTAAAACTCCTTCGCGTTAGTGTTTTCGTTCTTTGTTCTCATACTTCGTAATGTTCCTATTATAGAGAGCTTACGCACTTTTGCGCTGCGCATCTCGAAAAAAACTTTTAGTGCTCGAGCGCCTCGTAGTAAACCTCGGCCAGATCCTTCACAGGCATGGTCGAATCGTGGAACGCCACACCATCCGAGAGCATGGTCAAGCAGAACGGGCAGGCCGTCACAAGCGCATCGGCATGCGTCTCAAGCGCCTGTTCAGCACGCATATGGTTAATCTTCTTGCCCGCAGGTTCTTCGAGCCACATGTGGCCGCCGCCTGCGCCGCAGCAGAAGCTTTTCGATTCGTTGCGTTCCATCTCGTTCAAGCGAACGCCCGCCCCTTGCGTGAGCACCGCGCGCGGCGCATCGTACTGCCCGTGATAGCGCCCCAAATAGCACGAATCGTGATAGGTAACCTGCTGGTATTCCGAAGCACCAGGCTTGAGCTTCCCTTCCGCGATCAGCTGCGCCAAAAGCTGCGAATGATGCAGCACCTCGAAATTGCCACCCATCTGCGGATAGTCGACCGAAAGCGCCTGCAGGCAGTGGGGGCACTGCGTAACGATCTTCTTCACGCCCGCATTGTTCAGCGTCTCGATGTTCTCCTGCGCGAGCATATAGTAGAGGTATTCGTTGCCTAAGCGTCGCGCCGAATCGCCACAGCATTTCTCCGCGTTGCCCAAGATCGCGAAATCAACGCCTGCCTGCTTCATCAAATGCACGAAAGCCGTTGCCACCTTGCGGCTGCGCGCATCATACGCACCCGAGCAACCCGGCCAATAGAGATACTCGGCCGTTGGGTTCTCTTCGATGGTTGGCACATCCAGATCGCGCGTCCAATCGATGCGCTTCTGCCAACCGATGCCCCACGGATTGCCGTTCGTCTCGAGATTGCGAAAGGTCTGCTGCGCCTCAGGCGGGAACGCGCTTTCCATGCACACCTGGTAGGTGCGCGCCTTGATGTCCTTATCGGGATGGACCACGCGCGCAGGACAAAGCTCACTGCACGCACGGCACGTCGTGCACTGCCAGAGCGCATCTTCTGAAATGACCGTGCCAACGACCCCTTCATCCAGAAGCGCTTGCTGCTCTTCGGTGCGCGCATCTTCGGGAACCTTCAGCAAAACCTCGCCGCGCGTTTTGTTCTGCGCCGCAATGTTCTGGATGAAATGCATCGGCGAAAGCTCTTTTCCGCTCAAATACGCGGGGCAATTCTCCTGGCAACGACCGCACTTGATACACGCCTGCGCATCGAGCAAGTCCTTCCACGTGTATTCCTCGAGCACGCGCACGCCCATGGTCTCAAGCTCTTCGTCCTCGAAATCGATCGGCTCGAGCGTGCCGGCCGGTTTGAGCGACCGATAGTAATAGTTGCCCGGAATAAAGAGCACGTGCGCCATCTTGCTGTAGGTGAACAGCGCCAAGAACGAAAATGCGAGCACCAAATGGCTCCACCACACGATCTGGTGCGTGAGCGAAAGCGCTTGTGCATCCATGCCCGAGAACATGAGCGCGAACAGATACCCCACTGGCGACCAGAGCGCCCACGGATCGTTCGTGCCCACGATGCGCAGCCCTTCAGTGGTGAAACCAGAAAGCAGGATCAACAGCAGAAGCACGAGCCACACGATATCGACCGTGTTAGTTTCGAGATGCTCGTTGGTGCGCGCGATACGGCGCACGAGCGCGATGACGATGCCGATCGCGCACACCAGTCCCGCTAGATCGATACCGAGCGAGAAGAAATACAGATAGAACGGCCCATACAAGAGGGGAATGCCAAAATGGTCCTGAAGCGTCGTGAGCGCCGTAGCAACGAACAAGAACAACATGCCCCAGAAGATGAACAGGTGCATGATGCCGGACGACTTCTTCTTCACCACGCGCTTTTGCGTGAACACTTCCTTGAACGCACCGAAGAAGCGCGCCTTTTTGTTGTCTGAAAGGTCTTCGGGCACGCCAAGCTTCCAAAGACGATAGCGACGATAGAAGAAGATCGCGAAGCAAGCAACGACCGCAGCGAACAGGATATACATGATCCACTGCCCGGAAATGTTCCAATATAGCTCTCGTGTTGCTTCTTGCATGCCGCTCCTTTACCTCTTGCCGTCCCGCGCGATTTCAATTCGCATGAATGCTATTCTGCGCGGACCCTTTCATCCGCCGAACCTGCGCTAGGCTTTCAGCTTCTTCACTTCCTCAACCATAAGTGGCACCGCCTCGAACAAGTCAGCCACGATGCCATAGTCGGCAATGCGGAAGATGTCCGCTTCCGGATCGTTGTTGATAGCCACGATACAGCGCGACTGGCCCATGCCCGCCTGATGCTGGATCGAGCCCGAAATACCGCAGGCGATATAGAGCTGCGGCGCAACGATCTTGCCCGTCTGCCCTACCTGGAACTGCTTGTCCATCCAGCCTTGCTCGACCGCCACGCGCGAGGCCCCGATCGCAGCACCCAGTTCATCTGCAAGCGGTGCGAGCACATTGGCGAACCCTTCGGGGCCATTCACTCCACGACCACCCGAAACGATGAACTCCGCATCGCGCAGATCCACACGCTCGGATGCCACACGCAAAACGTCTTTCACCAGCTGGCGAACATCACCGAAGCCTTCCGGCGCTTCACGCACGATGGTCGCGCTGCGTGATTCGTCCGCATCAGCGATCGCGAACGCCTTGGGACGAAGGGTTACCAGGTTAAGCTCATCATTGTTGGAAAAGACGCAGTTTTCCAAGATCTTGCCCGAATACGGCAAACGCACATATACGGGCTCGGTACCCTTGTCTTCGATCGCGACGATCTCGGAGATGAGACCCGCATCGCAGCGCTCAGCGATGAGCGGCGCCAGATCCTGTCCGGTCGATGATGCGGTGAACATGATAAGGCCCGGCTCGTGCGCTTTGATGAGAGCTTCAAGTGCTGCTGCATACGCATCGGGCGTGTAATTCGCAAGTGCTGGATCGTCGACTACGAGCACCTGGTCAGCGCCATACTGTCCCAACGCAGAAAGCGCCGCCTCGTCAACACCGCTTCCGAACACCACTGCTGCAACGGGTACGCCCTGAGCATCGGCCAAACGGCGCGCTTCGCTCACGGCCTCGTAGGTAACCTTATCCATCGCTCCATTGCTATATTCTGCAAATACCCAAATGGCTGCCATGTTTTCCCTCCTGCCTTAGAGCACGTTCGCTTCGTTGGCCAACAGTTGTGCCGTTTCTGCCACCGCATCGGGCGCGTCGCCTTCGATGATGCGACCACCTGCGCGTTCTGGCTTGAGAGCATACGACCTCACGCTCGTTTTTGCGATGGCAGGGCCAACCTGATCAGGCGAGATGCCAAGCGCGGCAAGATCTTTCGTGTCGATCGGTTTTTTCTTCGACTGCATGATGTCGCGCACGGTCGGGTAACGTGGTTCAGCCAATCCCTGCTGGGCAGTGAACAGCGCTGGCAGCCCAACCGACACTTGCTCAACGCCATCGGCAAGCTCGTGATCGGCAAGCGCAACGTCTCCTTCAATCTCGAGACCCGTGATCCAACCGACCTGCGGAAGTCCCATGATCGAAGCAACGCGCGGCAACGTTTGCGCACGCGAGGTGTCGCCCGACTTATACCCGCCCAAGATGATATCGGGCTGCTCTTCGGTAAGCACCGCAGCAATCACACGCGCCTTAGCCTGAGGATTGGTCGTGTCGATCGCTTCGTCATCGATGAGGATCGCGCGATCGGCCCCCATCGAGAGTGCATGGCGAATAGCGGGCACTTCATCTTGCGAGCCCACCGTAACGAGGATCACTTCGCCACCGTTTTGTTCCTTGAGCTGGACCGCTTTCTCCACGGCGAATTCTGCATAGGGATCGATGATGAGCGCAGCACCTTCAGTGGATACTTCCCCATCAGCGCCGAGCGTGATGAGCGCTTCGGTGTCGATGGACTGCTTCACGCAAACTGCTATCTTCACGCGTTAACTCCTTCTCTTATTTGCTAGACGAGCGTCCTAAAGTGCGTACGTTTTCTTCACTTCATCAGCAATGATCTTACGCTGGATCTGGTTCGTGCCGCCGATGATGGTGAACGCCTTCGCATCGCGGTAGTAACGCTCGACCGGGTATTCCTTGCAGAACCCATAGCCGCCATGAATCTGCACCGCATCGGTTGCCGCCGCTTGAGCTGCTTCGGTGCAGTAGACCTTTGCCGCGGCCACGCGCTCCTTCACATCGCGCGCATTGTTGACGAACGCCTCGATCGCGTCATCAAGAATGCCCTCAGAAGCTGCCACGGCAATGCGCATGTCTGCAAGCTTGAACGAAACGCCCTCGAAATCGATGATTGCCTGGCCGAATTGCTTGCGGGAATTGGCATACGTTGCCGAAGCAATGAGGCTTGCACGCGTAATGCCGAGCGCCGTTGCGGCAAGCGCGATGCGTCCGCGGTTGAGCGCGTGGAACGCGATCTGAGCGCCTTGCCCCACTTCGCCGATAAGTGCATCGGCTGCTACCTCGACCTTGTCGAAGAAGATCGGACACGTGGGAGAACCATGCAATCCAAGCTTCTGCTCATGCGCGCTGATCACCACCCGTTCATCGTGAGCATCAACGATGAACGCACTCGGCTTCTTTTTGCCGTCCACTTCAACATTGGCGAACACGCAGAAGTAATCTGCCACTGCCGCGTTCGAGATGAACATCTTGTTCCCGCTGATCACATAGCCGTTGTCGGTCGGCTTCGCACTCGTGGTGAGCGAGAAAACATCCGAGCCCGCATTGGGCTCCGTGAGCGCAAAGCTGATCTTCTTCTCCCCTGCGATGATCTCGGGCAGATAGGTGTTCTTCTGTTCATCGGTTCCGTAGGTCATGATCGCATCTGCGCCAATTGCAGCGACGAACAACATGAGCGCCACGGCGGGAGACTCCTGCGCCAAACGCGCCACGCATGCTGCCCAGCAATTCACGCTCACGGCGAACCCGCCTTGCTCTTCAGGCATGGCAAGACCGAAAAGACCCTGTTCAGCAAGGAGATCATAGATGTCTTGCGGGAATTCATCCGCTTCATCGATCTCTGCCGCACGATCAGCGATAACATCGGTGCACACACTGTCCACCATCGAAAGGATCATGCGCTCTTCTTCTTGCAGCTGATACATCAAAAACTCCTTCGTGCGATTTTTACTTGAGGGGATGAGCCTTGAAATACTCGATCATGCGCGGAACGACCGTGTAGAGATCGCCCTTGCTGCCATAATCTGAATGCTCAAAAATGAGCGCGTAAGGATCGGTATTCACACACATGATCGTAGTAGCACCGTCGCAGGCGACCATGTGCTGCGCTTGTCCAGAAATGCCGAGGGTAAGGTAGAGATCAGGCACCACCGTGCTGCCCGAGATACCCACGAGCGCTTCTTTGGGAAGCCAGTTCTCCGCTTCGTAGATCGAGCGCGAGCAACCCAATTCGGCATCGATCAGGCTGCAGAGTTCGCGCACCATCTCAAGATCCTTCTCCTCCTTGATGCCGCGCCCGACGCTCACGATGCGCTTCGCGCTCGGCAAGTCGACATCGCCCTTTACGCGCGGGCCGACCGAATCGAGCTTCACTTCATAAGCAGGCTCAATGAAGGGAAGCTCTGCCTCTGCGTTCTCACCGCTTGGCTCAGCATCAGGGAACGTTGCGGGGCGCACAAAATAGAACGAGGTCGTGTCATCTGCGCCTTTGTACTTGCGGTTCGCCAGGCCACCAAAATACATCGTACTTGAGTCCTTGGCACTGGGAAGAGCGGTCACATTCGAAATCACGCTTCCTCCCACGCGCGCTGCCACTCGTCCAAGCAGAAGCTGGATGCGTCGCGAAGATTCCGCGAACACCGCTGCTGGCTTCTCCTTCTCGATAAGGTCGACCAGGGCAAGGTACGAATCTTCCATCATGCAGCCTTCAGGCACCTCGAGGCGATAGACCGTATCGGCAACCCCAGGAGCTACGCTTGTGGTAGGAAGCGCGATAAGATCGACTTCATCAGCGAATTGACGAGCGCCAGCACACAGCTCGACAACCGGCTGTTCGCGTTCTGCGATAACAAAGATCTTCATAGCGCTTACGCCCCCTCGGTAGTCAGATATGTATGAACTTGCTCGATGAATTCATCGATGCCTTCATCGGTCGCTTCGAAGAACACCATCTTGCGTGGTGTTGGTTCAGGCACTTTCGTCTCAACGACCTCGTAGTTCGCTGGAGGAAGTTCAAGACCGATATCTTCCAAAGTTAGTTCATGAACAGGCTTGCGACCTGCACTCATGATATCCGCCACCTTGCAGGTGCGCGGTTGCGCCATGTCGGAAAGCACCGAAAGCACCGCAGGGGTCTGCATCTCGATGTGCTCGATCTCTTCATCAAGCTCGCGCGTTACCTTGATCATGTCGCCTTCGGCAGTAAAGTCGATCACCGCATTCACATTAGGAATGCCCAGTATCTCGCCCAGCTGAATGCCCATCTGATGAGCGTAAATATCGGCCGATCCATCACCGCAGATAATAAGATCGATGTTGCCGATATGCTTGATGGCTGCCGCGACCGCTTGCGCTGTTTGATGGGTTTCAGCGTCTTCGAGTGCATCGTCCATCACCAAATAGACCTCGCTTGCGCCACGCGCTGCCACATTCTTACGCATGGTCGTATCGTGGATCTTCGTATCGCCTACTGTAAGCGCAATAAGCGAATGTTCGCCATTCGACCCCTCAACGAACTGCGCCGCCGCTTCGATAGCGTTCAGGTCATAGAGGGAAACGATATGCGGAACCGCCTGATAATCAAGCGTTTTGTCGGAATTAGTTCGAATAGCGACATCGTCATAAACGGACTTGAAACAAACAACGACGTTCATCTATCTCCTTACAACTCTTCGCTTCTTACCGCTACTTAGACATAAAGAAAGAGGGAAGAGTTGCCCCTTCCCCCTTCTTTTATCCCTAGTGTAAGAGCTAAAAGGCTTACAGTTCGTCCTGGTTGCCCTTTGCATACTCTTTGAGGATGCCACGGCCAGCGATGTGGACCATGATCTCGACGGTGCCGCCACCGATCTGGAAACCACGGCAGTCGAGCATGAGGCGGGAAACGCGCGTTGCGTCGGTGTAACCGAGACCACCCATGAGCTGGAGTGCGCGAGAGCAAACGTCGGTAAGAGCAGGTGCACCATAGCGCTTCAGCATAGCTGCGTCGTTGTTGACCGGAATGCCGTTGTCGAGCTTCCAGCAAGTACGATACAGGAAGTTACGGGTGTTGGTCAGAGCGATCTGCATCTCGACGATGTGCTCCTGAACGAGCTGGAAGGTCTTGATGCCAACGCCGAACTGCTGACGCTCGTTGGTCCAAGCGCAAGCATCGTCCATAGCAGCCTGAGCTTCACCGAGGAGTTCTGCCAAGAGAACGCAGCGCTCCCACTCGAAGTTCTTCATGAGCTGCAGGAAGCCCTTGCCCTGCTCACCGAGGAGAGCAGTCTCAGGAACGATGACGTTGTTGAAGTGGACCATAGCGAAGGGGTTGATCTGCATACCGATCTTGTTGAGCGGCTCGAGAACAACACCCGGGGTGTCCTTGTCAACGAGGTACATGGACATGGACTTGTTCTCAGGAGAAGGATCCTCTTCCTTGCAAACTACGATGAAGCCGTTTGCATGCTCTGCAAAGGTAACCCAGGTCTTGGTGCCGTTGATCTCAACGTTACCGTCGCCAAGCTTCTTAGCGGTAGTGGTCATGTAGATGTTTGCAGAACCTGCTTCAGGCTCGGAAATTGCGAGGCAGTAAGGAGGATAGCCATTCTCATAGTAGAAGTCTACCGCGTACTTGATCTGCTCTTCGGTACCGAATTCGCAAACGTCAAACATGATCAACAGGTTTGGAGCCATAGGGATGTTACCACCGATGTGGCAAAGCTCTTCGATAGCAATAGCCATGGTGACGTGATCGCAAGGGGTTCCGCCGTACTCAGCAGGAATACCGAGCTTACCAAAGCCTTCGTCTACCCAAGACTTAGCGATAGCAGAGTCGATGCCGCGGTTCTTGTAAGCCTCGGCGATCTTCTCCTCAGGAAGATGCTCTTTACCCCATTTACGGATGTTCTCACGAAGCAGCTTTTGCTCATCAGAGTAGCTATAATCTAGCATGTTTTTCCTCCTTCAGGAAATCTTTCCTCTTGAACCTAACTTCTATCTTTAAGCGGGCAAAGCTCCAACATCGCCCGCTCAAGATCAAACGATTTTGGTCTTACGACCAGGGTATTTACCCTACTTATTTGGTGACATCAGGACCAGGAGCTGCCTGCATGTCGACAGGAATCTCCTCGTTGATGGTCATACCGATCAGATAACCGTCGCGAACAGCCTCAAGAAGACGCTTGTACTCGTCGGTCTTGTAAGGATCGTGCGGACCAACGCCAGCCCAGGTGGTGTGCGGCGAAGCATTGCCGATAAGATGGAGGTGACCCTCAGGAACAACACCCTTCATCTGATCGTAGAGGCTCGTGTTATCAACGCACTTGGTGCCAGTGATGATGGTGTCAGCAGGAACGGTGAATACCTTGCCCTCTGCATCTTCGCAAACGACGCCTTCTTTGTTGTATTCCTTGACCTTGGTAGAGGTGAGGATCTTGACGCCTTCGCTCTTGAGCTTGCGGAGCTCAGGATTCTTGTCGATGATGCCGATCTCAGCGCCAGCCTTCTTGGCTTCTTCGATAACGGTAACCTCGCGGCCTTCGTTCATTGCAGATGCAACTTCGATGCCAGCGAAGCCGCCACCGATGACAGCCATGCTCTTGCCAACGAGGATGTGCGTGCCAAGGCCCCACTTCATGATGCCCAGCGGCGCGCCGAGAACATTCATGCCAAAGCAAGACATGGTCCACATGAAGCCCTTGCCCGGGGTGCCCTTGCCCTCAACGAGAGCCTTCAGAGCGTGAGAATCGATAACGTTCTTGTTGTCCTTGCCTGGAACATCAGGAGAAACCGTTTCAGGACCAACAGCGAGGATGACCTCATCTGCACCAAAGTCCTTGATGTATGCAGGGGTGACCTCGGTGTTCAGACGAACATCGATGTTGAGGCGCTTGATCTCGTTGTTGTACCAATCGACCATAGGAGGCAGTTCGTCGTTGAGAACCTGAGCAAGGTTCAGCAGGCCGCATGCCTTCTTCTTCTGATCGACAACGGTGACGTTGGTGTAACCGCGCATACGCATGGTACGAGCAGCCTCGAGACCAGCAGGGCCAGCACCGATGATGAGGATCTTCTTCTTTGCCTCGTCGCCAGAGACCTTGTGATCCTGCGGCAGGCCATACTGAGAGAAGTAAACGTTCGGGTTGACCGAGCACTTGCAGGGCTTGCCAACGAAGATGTTGTCGAGACAACGGGAGCAAACGATGCAAGGACGAACTTCCTCAGCACGATTCTCCTTGACCTTCAGGCCGATTTCCGGCTCAGCGATCCAGTGACGTGCCATACCAACAGCATCGCCAGAACCATCTTCGATGATCTTTTCGCAAACATCGAGGTGGTTGATACGAGTACCAGGGAAGGTAGGAAGCTTGGTGTACTGCTTAGCAGCCTTAGAAAGGTAGATGAACTCACCTTCAGGAACGAGCTGGTTAGCAACAGGACGAGGAGCCTCATGGAAGCCTGCCTGGATGGACCAAGCGTCAACACCGTGCTTCTCGACAACTTCGATGACCTCTTTGAGGTCATCGAGGCGCTGACCGCCAGGCATGAGGTCGTCTGCAGAATAACGAATGAGGATCGGATAATCTTCGCCGCATACACGATGGATCTCATCGATGATGTCGGTAAGAAGACGGCAGCGGTTTTCCGTGGATCCGCCGTACTCGTCAGTACGATGGTTGGAGTACTTGGAGATGAAGCGCATGACCATGTAGCCAATACCTGCATGGATCTCGATGATGTCGATGCCAGCCTTCTGGCAACGCTTAGCAGCTTCACCGTACTGCTTAACGACGAGCTTGATCTCGTCGATGGTGAATTCGCGCTCTGGCATACCTACGAAAGGACCAGAAACGACGTCTTTAGAAGGAGCATAGCTCAAAAGCTCCGTGTTGCCATCTGGACGCCACTCGTAGCAGAGCTGCAGCTGAGCAGCGAGCTTAGCGCCATGCTTATGGCAAGCTTCTGCGGTACGGGTAAGGCCTGGGATAAAGCAGTCGTCCCAAACACCGCAAGCACCAGTAGTGGTGTGGTATTTAGGATGGGTGTCGAAACAGTCGCAAACATAGCAAGAACCGATCTCGATAAGACCAGCCCCACCGATTGCGCGCTGCTCGTAGAAATCGATCAGGTCGTCACCAATGGCATAGTTATCGGTTTTCTCGATGGTCATTGGCAGCATGACGAAACGATTGCGAATCTCTACGTTGCCGATTTTAAACGGCGTGGTAAGTGCTTCGTATTTCACTGCACAGCCCCTTTCTACAAGACTTGTTGTGAGCTACTCGTTATTCCTTGAAGCTGCTCGATCGTTAATTTCGATGGCAAGCGTTTAGAGCGTAAAAAACCATAGCCTCGATTAAAGACCATGGTTCGTACCTAAATGCTTGTTATCGGAAGTGACGAATCGTATCTCAGCTCCTTTGCTATAGATATTGTAATGCAGATGTTACGTTTATCGATGGGCATTATAGTTTTTTTGTTGGTCTATAGGAATCATTTATAGGTTTTTTCATTCAAAGTGGATGATACAACCTCTCGTCCTTCTATTGATACCGATGAATCATATCGAGTCCGTCTACCCAAATCATTGAATTTGACCAACGAATCGAGACAAGTATAATGTTCCCAGCAGCGATCGAGTCTTCCGATAACGCGCAGGATCGTTCTTATGAACAGGCGCTATAGTTCGTACGAAGGCAGGTCGCATCCGCGAATAGACCTGATGCCGCACGGGCAAGGAGAAATCACACGTGGGACCGCTCGATACGAAACTTCTTATCGCCGATGCATTTGTCGAACTTTGCGACGAAATGCCGCTCAAGAAGGTATCCATTTCGGACATCGTTGAAAGAACGGGCAAGAACCGCAAGACCTTCTACTATCACTTCGTCGATAAAGAGGCTCTCATCATTTGGCGCTTCCGCTACGATCTGGGCCTCGCACTACAGCGCAAGTTTCCTGAGAGCATCCTGGTGTACGAAGAGCCGAGCAAAGATTCGGTAACCCAGTTCCCGTTCTACATCACGCAGAAATCAGGCGTGCGTTCGCTCGATCATTCGAAATTCTTCGATGTGTTTGCGAGCGTACTCGAAAAACGTCGCACTTTTTATACGCAGGCGCTGCTCGAAACAGGACCGCATGCTCTGCGCAACTATCTTTATGATCTTTATTTGCCGGCATTGCGCAACGACATCGATATCATCCTCGCGAATCGCTATCTGCCCGAAGAGAATATCGAGTTTTTGAGCGAGTTCTATACGTGCGCATTCCTGTACTACTTCATCCGCAAGTGCGATCAACCAGTCGTGAAGCACCTCATCAGCAACGCGGGACCCTTCGCGAACCTCATTCATAGCTCGCTCGAGATGGAGATCAAGGAAGCCCAGCTTCGCCGCAATCTCTAGTTCCCTATCTGAGACAAACCTAAAGCCTTAGATTCTTCCGCTGGACAAAGCGCTCTATCCTCCCGCCTTAGCACTATAAGAATTCGATTTCGGAGGGACAACGGGGACGTAGCCTATTGTCCCACCCGTACGCAGACTATGTGGTTCAGCACGTTCGTATTCTCAGGTTTCATAACGGGGATGGGACAATAAGCTACGTCCCCGTTGTCCTCTGAACAAGGCTGAAGATACAAAAAGAGAGGCACCGCAAGGGTGCCTCTCTTCGATTCAGGTTAGTCTCTCTCTGACTAAATAGGAAGCTTATTTCTCGGAAGCGAGCGTGCCAGAAACAAACTTCTCTGCAGCATCCTTCTTGCCTGCGTTGTAGCAGAGCGTACAGAAGATGTAGATGAGGATCATAACCACGATGTCGAGGATGAAGAAGAAGTCCCATCCGAACATCTGATTAACGAGAGCCAGACCAGATGCTGCGAAGGCGCCGACCAAGTTGACCGGAATCAGGATGACAGAGTAGATCTTGTCATAGTGAAGGTCACCGAAGATTTGACGCGTTAAGTACGGCAACAACGTTGTTACGAACGCGTAGATGAAGCCGTAGATCAGACCGCCGCCGAAGAGGATCGGGAGGATCTTGTTGTAGCCGCCGAACCAAATACCGCAGATACCGAGAACACCAGTTACGATACCAACGATAAGAGCGAGCTGTACGGACTTGGACTCGAGGATACCAGTACAGATCTTACCGATCATCATACCAACCATCGAGAATGCCTCCAGGGTACCGGAGATAGCCATCAACTCAGGAATAGCAGTTTGCGTACCTGGGTTAACAGCAACGACGCCCTGATAGAAGTTCGTGTAGTGCTGCGGATAAATACCGCAGATGTTCATCAAGCAGCCTGCGATGATGAGTACGTAGAAGTACCAACGGGTGTAAGCAACCTTGGGCTCCATACCCTTGAGGACTGCGTGCTCTTCAGCAACATCTTCGCCCTCAGCGATAGGTGCACCATATGCCTTCAGTCCAACGTCCTCAGGAGCGTTGCGGAGGCAGAGTGCGGTCCAAGGAATGGTACCGAACAGGCAGATAACGCCGAACACCATGTAGAGGTTACGCCAGGTTTCCTCGACGAGCAGGTTCGGACCAAGAATGGTCTGACCAACGATGTTCAGGATAGCGCCGCCTGCACCAGTCATTGCATAAGAAAGACCGAGCGCAAAACCAAGCTTCTTCTTAAACCAACGACCGAGAACGCCAGCGGTCATCAGCCAGAGCAGAGTGATCTGGGAGAAGCCGATGAACACACCAGCGATGTACCACTGCCAGATGACCGTGAACTGCGACATGCAAAGGTATGCAGCAGTTACGAAAACACCTGCAAGCGTACAGATGATTCGAACGTCGAACTTCTCAAGCAATGCACCGACGATTGGCGAGAAGATAACCTCGAACAAGTAAACAAAGGACATGTAGAGAGAAACGTCGGAAACCTGAATTCCGAGCTGCATGGCGACCGGACGATATGCCAGACCCGGGCAGCTGAAGGTAATAGCACTAGATGTAAAGATACAAATCATGCAAGTAAACAGAACCAAAAAATGACGAACTGTAAACTTCTGAGTTTTTACATTTTCAGCCATAACCCCTCCTTCTTTTCCTGGAGCACTTTCGCACTCCTGCTTCCTTTACATGCAATCACTCTTTGAGAGGCTCGGTGCACTTCTCTCTAAGAACCATTGCACGCAAGAGCATATTTGCTCTCACAAGCTATTCTGTTCCTCCACAGGCTCTACAAAAATGGTCAGATGTTTGATTTTGTCCAATGGAATTATTTCTTGAACGCGTTATACTACCCCGCTATTTGAACATGTTCGTTTTCATATAACCCCAGTTCAGATGCGTGTTTTATATTCTGCTCACTACAACGGTACAGTGCGCGCTAGTAAAAAATATTTTTCTTGAGCCCAAAATCCCGATGATGCAGCGCAAAAACCTATAGCTTTTCGTAATGAAACGGTTACTTATCGCCGCATTTAAAATCAATATATCGTGCTAAAAAGCAAGTTGGGCACCCGGCGCAATGCCAGATGCCCAACCAAGCGAACTTACCTATTGATAAGCGTTTATGCGATCGCGAATGCGATTAGTGCATGGTACCAGCAGCCTTGTCGCCACGGTAATCCTTCATGCCCCACTTCACGACGATGAAGCCGAGAACGAAGCAGATGACCGCAACGCAGAGGCCGACAATGAAGTACCAATCCCAGCCGGGACCCTGGTAAATGAGAGCCAGACCAGAAGCGGCGAATGCGCCAACCAAGTTAACCGGCATGAGGATGACAGAGTAGATCTTGTCGTAGTCCTTCTCGCCGAACAGCAAGCGTGTGATGTAAGGCAGCGCCGTGGTGACCAACGGATAGAGCATACCGAAGATGAAGCCACCGAAGAACAGAACCGGCAAGGCCTTGTTCATGCCGCCATACCAAATGCCACACAGGCCGATGAAACCGCAGATCGAACCGAATGCGAGTGCAACGACGATGTTGCGGGATTCGATAGCACCGATGGTGACCTTACCAACAGCCATACCGATCATGCAGCATGCCTCGAGCGTACCAGACATGATCATGAGATCCGGAATGGTGATGCCCGCTGCGTCAACCGCAACAACGGTCTGATAGAAGGTGGTGAAGTGCTGCGGATAGATGCCGCCGATGTTGAACATGCAGCCTGCAAGGATGAGTACCCAGAAGTACCACTTGCCATAAGCCTGCTTTGCCGGAATACCGGGAAGATCGAGGTGCTGAGCATCGATGACCTCGCCCTCGGTGATCGGAGCACCATATGCCTTCAGGCCGCAATCCTGCGGATGCGAGCGAATCGCGAAGAGCGTGAAGGGGATGGAGAGCACTGCAGCGGCGATGCCGTAGAACATATAAAGGTCACGCCAGGTGTCTTCAACGAGCAGGTTCGGACCGAGGATGAACTGGCCGATGAAGTTGAAGACTGCACCGCCAAGACCGGTCATTGCATAGGAGATACCGAGCATGAGACCGAGCTTAGCCTTGAACCAGCGGTTCAAAAGACCTGCGACCATGAGCCACAGAAGCGTGATCTCGCCAACGCCCATGAAGAAACCGGAAACGTACCATTGCCAGAGCTCGGTATAGAACGACATGCAGAAGATGCCGCCTGAAGTGAAGACTGCAGCGATGGTGCAGATGATGCGTGCGTCGTACTTCTCGAGCAGCGCACCGATGATGGGAGAGAAAATAACTTCAGCGAAATAGACGATCGACATGTAGAAGGACACATCTGAGACCTGAACACCGAGGTAATTTGCTACTGGACGGTAGCAAAGACCGGGGCAGCTAAACGTGATAGCTGCGCAACCGAAGGTGCAGAAGACGCAGGTGAGCACTACAAGAATATGACGCGCCGTCATTTTCTGAGTTGTAGCAGCAGTTGCCATAACTTCTTTTCCTTTCCGGGCGAACCACGACAGATGCCGTGAAAACGCCACACTTTCCTTTACATTCAATACAGCAAGTGCGAGATCACCTGGTAAATCTGGCGCGTTTCACCACGTGATACCGCAATGGGGAAGGTTCCCCTGTACTCTATTTTGAAAGTTTATTTTTTTCCGAAAAATAGCCAGGTTTCAAAAACTGACCACTTGACGGGTTAAAACCCTTATGTAGAAAGCGATTTTGTTTTGGTTTTTATGAATGAATGCCCAAAAAATCATAGGCAGAACCAATAAAAGACGGGCAAAGTGATAATTCTGTCCGATTTTGAACATGTTCAAAACGCGTTCAAACATCTCGTGAACATGTTTTGAACCCGTTCGCGGAATATCATAAAAAATGCCGCAAGAAATCTTGCGGCACCAATTGTTGCTTATCTGTAATTCCGGACAGTTTTGAGGCTTAGCGCTTCTTTTTCTTCTTGCCGCCCTTGCCCTTCTTTTTCTTGTAAGCCTGACGGGCACGAACGTCGATACGAATAGCCTGGACAACGAAGTACAGGAAGATGCCATAGCCGATGATGCCGACACCGATAAGGTTCAGCAGATTGAATCCTGCGTTGAACATGTAGTAGATGATGAGCGTAGTGATCGGGTTGATGACCAGCGCGTAGATCCAATACTTCGTGCTTGTTTTCATAGAGCTTCTTCCTTTTCGTATTTGTCGAGAATGAGCGGGGCTGAAATGTAGACCATGATCTGGTCGGTTCCTTGGGCGATCTGATTACCGCGGCAGTCCTCCCAAATCGAACTGACTCGCGAACCTTCAGTATACCCGAGTCCACCGAGAATTTGCATCGCATTGCTTGCGACCTCGGTGGCGGTCTTCGGGATGAAGCGCTTCATGAGCGCGACCGACAAGCGCTTATCAGGGGTGTCGTTTTCGATATCCCATACTGCCCGGTAGAGCATGAGGCGCATGCTGGTGAGCGATACCTCCATATCAGTGAGCATCTGTTCGATCTGCTGGAACTGGCTGATATGCTTGCCGAACGCGATACGCTCACGCGCATGTGCGACTGCATCTTCCATCGCCGCTTGCGCCATGCCTACCGAAGAGGCGCAAATGAACACGCGTCCGAATTCGAGCAAACGGAAAAGCTGCTGGAAGCCTCCCTCGTTACCGCTCAAACGATACTCGGGCAAAAGCTCAACATCGTCGAACGCGAGTGAAGCGAACGGCAACATGGACTGCCCTATCTTGTTGATCGGATAAGCACGTACCCCTTTGAGCGTGCGCGGGATGAGCCAAAACGCGAGCGCAGGATACTTGCCTGGGTCCTGCACGTCCTTATCGATCGCGGCAACCAAGATGTTGGGAGAATACTCGCCGTTGTTCACATAGTTCTTTTGGCCATTGAGAATGATCTTGCCATCGACGGTTTGCGTGTAGGTATGCATGCCCATCGTATCCGAACCTGCAACGGGCTCGGAAATGGCGAACGAGAACATGAGACGCCCTGTCTTGCGATAGAAGTCGAGCGCATCGGAAAAACGTGAGGACTCAGCGAACCAATTCATGATCTGAAGATTGAAGAGATCATTCTGAAACGGCAGGGTTGCTCCGGCACAACGCGAAAGCTCTTCAAGGATGAGCGTTTGACTCATGACGCTATGGGCGAACGATTTCCCTACCGTAGAGGATTCGAAGCTGAAATAGAGATCGGTGAATCCCTTCACCACCTCATCTGGCAGACCCTGATCGCGCTTCCACTGGAATACGCGTTCGGGCAAGAAAACGCTTTCCCCAAACTCTCGGAATGCAGCGACGAGCCGCTTTTGCTCGGATGAAAGAGCAAAGCTATACATAGTTCCTCTTCTAAAATGATCGCAGTTGTTCTTCGTATACTAGCGTAGCTAAACAAAGAGGCTTTTTGAAGCATCAAAACGCCTTCTCTGTCCGACAATCCATAGGGCAATCCATTATTTAGGTGTGAGCGAATTCCGTATAATTGAACATGTCCAAGAACCAAAAGAGAACGAGGTATGCCATGAAGATTCTCGCCATCAACGGAAGCCACCGCGTAGGCCAGAACACCGACTACTTGATCAACGAAGCACTGAGCGCCGCTGCAGAGCTCGGAGCGGAAACTGAAGTGATCGAGCTTTCCGAAAAGAACGTCGAATACTGCACAGGCTGCAACCGCTGCTTATTCAAGCCAGAATGCAGCATCAAAGATGACGACATGGAAGAGATCAAGCAGAAGATGCTCGAGGCGGATGGCATCATCGTGGCTTCGCCCGACTATTTCTCGAATGTGTCTGGCCGCATGAAGACCTTCATCGATCGCACCCGTCCTATGCATATGGTGGCGAACCAGCTCAAGGGCAAGGTTGCAGGCTGCATCACCATGGCAGGCCTCGATAACTGCGGTGCAGAACCCACCTATGCAGCGCTGAGCCAATTCTGCTCGACCCATGAGATGATCCAGATCAATCCGCGCCCCGAAGGCCCCGTTATCGCTTCGGTGGTTGCCGGTTCGCTCATGGCAGGCATGAAGGACGGCAAACCGCAATGGCGTCGCTCCGTTTCCGAAGATCCAATCGCGCCTGCAGTCGCACGTCAGCTTGGCATCGATATGGTGGAGTTCATCAAGAAGCTGGCATAGTGCGCTCGATCCATTGGACCTGGGCCGCAAGCTCGCAAAATAATAGAGCATTCTTTACAAGCCTTCGTCCTGCGCGGAGGCTTTTTCGTGCGCGCTCCAGCCGAAACGATCAAGCGAAACGATAGATCGGGCAAAACCGAATAGACAATCCTATGTGTCTGTCCAAATCTTGCAAATCCCTTTATTTATTGAAATCGAGATACTAATATCTGCTCTAATGGCACGAGCCGAACGTTATTCCAAAGGGAAAAGGGGCAGCAATGGATTTTAGTCTTACCGATGATCAGGAACTCATGATCGAAAGCGCACGCGAATATGCAGAGCGCTACTTCACCGACGAAGCGGTGAAGCAAGCCTACGAAGTCGATCATCATATTAGCGTGGAAGCAGCAATGGCCTACCGCGAGGCAGGGTTCATGCACATGGGCCTTCCTGAAGATATCGGCGGCATCCCTGTCGACAAGCTCACCGAGATCCTTCTTGTTGAGAAGCTCCATGAATTCACTGGCGTGGTGCTCCCCTTCGTTACCGACTTCAACACCATCACCGACGTGATCGACTTTGGCACGAAAGAACAGCAAGAGCTGATCATGAACGCCATCGAGAACGTTGAGAGCACCTGCATCGCCTGTACCGCCATCTCCGAACCCGCCGCTGGATCGGACAACAACGCGATGACCTGCGTCACGCGCAAGCAGCCCGATGGCACGTATCTTCTGAATGGCCAGAAGACCTGGGTCACGCTTGGCGGACTTTCGCTCTACACCATGGTCGTTGCGAAGGACGAGGACCCAAGCTACGAGAACGACAAGTATTCGCTTTGGCTGGTACCCAACGACGCCGAAGGCTTCACGGTCGCCTCGCTTGAGAAGGTTGGCCAGCAAGCTATCCCGTTCGTCGATCAGTTCTTCGACAATGTAGTGGTCACCGAAGAACAGCGCATCGGCGAAGCTGGCATGGGCTGGAAGCTGCTCATGAAGAAGCTCGAGTTCGAACGCTGCTTGGTAGTTGCCTCTTCGCTCGGCTTGGCGCAGGCAGCCCTGAACGACGCTGGCGCTTATGCCAACGATCGCGTCGCGTTCAAGGAGCCGATCGCCCGCATCTCCATGATCCAGCAGCATCTCTGCGAGATGGAGAACATCATCGAGAACGTGCGTTGGCGTTTGTATCGCACGGTCACCATGCTCGACAACGGTGAATCAACGCGCCTCGAATCTGCGCTACTCAAGGGATACGCCTGCCGCGAGCTCACCCGCGTGGCCGATCTGGCGATGTCGATCTATGCGGCTATTGGCTACACGAAAGAAATGCGCATCGGACGCATCTGGGCAGACCTTCGCGGTAACGAAATGGGCGGCGGCACGACCGAGGTCATGGAATATATCGCTGGCCGTCAGCTCGCGAAGAAGTACAAGGCCTAACGGGCAGCACAAAACAAGCGACAGAGGGCGTGCAGAGATCTTCTACACGCCCTTCTTATAAGGGGGTCATCATGAAAGACGAACGAACAGGCGGCGAAGATAAGCCGATTCGCTGGGGGATCATCGGGTGCGGCAATGTTGTCGAGACCAAGAACGGAGTTCCCACCTATACTGCCGATCATTCAGAATTAGCAGGTGTCTGGAATAGAACCGCAGAAAAGGCGCAGGCGTGGGTCGATGCGCAAGGCCATGGCAAAGTGTACGAAACCATGGAAGAGCTTCTGGCCGATCCTTCGATCGACATCGTCTATGTTGCCACCACGCCGAACTGTCACAAAGAGCAAGCGATCGCGGTCGCCCAAGCGAATAAGCATTGCTACCTCGAAAAACCGATCGCCCTTTCCTGGGAAGATGCCCAAGCGATCAAGCAGGCCTTCGATGAGAGTGGGACACGTTGCTACGTAGCGCACTACCGTCGTGGCATGCCACGCTATAAGGAGCTCAAGCGCCTCCTTGATGAAGGCGCGATCGGCATGGTGCGTGGCGTACAGCTTATCAGGACGCAACGTCTCACTGCAGAGGAATGCTTGCCTGAAGATCAAAAGCCTTGGCGCGTGCGCCCTGAAGTATCTGGCGGGAGCCACTTCTACGAAGGCGATGCGCACATGCTCGACCTTGTGGACTATCTGGTCGGCTCGCTCACTACCTTCAACCTGTCTGCCACCAATAGAACCGGTTTCTATGAAGCAGAAGATGCCGTCTCGCTTTCAGCGATCACCGAATCGGGCGTGCTCGTCTCCGGCATGTGGTGCTATGCCACTTACAAGGCGATCGATCGCTTCCTTATCTTCGGCGATAGGGGCAGCATCGAATTCCCCTACTACGACAATGCAGCACCGCTCGTGCTCGAAACGATCGCGGGCGACCCCGAAGACGCGATCGCCCATGAGGGCGTTATGGGTGGCGTACGTGAAGAAGCACCTCTCGAGAGAACCGAGATCTTTACTGATGTTGACACCTACCCTGGCTTTGGACAGATACAAGACATTGTCAACGAATTAAGAGGTGTGCCGGGGGCAATTTGCACGAGCACGCTCGACAACGCAATGAAGACTTTAAAGATCACGCTCGCCGCACGAAACGCCCGATAAAAGGCCGTTTCACACTAGTGCGATCCCTTCCATCACCCCTGAAGCGAAGCTCCGTTTCAGGGGTGATGCGCATAAATGCGCTCTTCTTTTCATATCTCCTTTCTTGTATAACGAAAGCATCGAAACTCGTGCTCTTGCCTACGCCTGCAGAATAACCCGAGCCTCTGTTCTCAAGCATAGATTGAGCCGAGCATCATTCATGCACAACGAAGCTCACAGCTTCAAAAAGACGGGGGACCATATGGAACAAATGCCAACATTCGAATACCTTAGCATCGAGAAGAACGAGGGCGCATTCATCATCACACTCGATCGCCCTGAAGCGCGCAATGCGATCAATTCGGCTATGTGGGCCGAATTATGCGATGCCTTCGAGCTCTTCGACGACGATGACGAAGCCAAGGTAGCCATCTTGACCAATACGGGTAAGGTGTTTTGCGCAGGAGCAGACCTTAAGGAATACAACGAGAAAACGCTCCATCCGCCCAAGGGGAGAGAAACTTGGGGCACGGGCGCTATGACGCGCAAACTTTGGAAGAAGCCTATCATCCTTGCGGCTAATGGGAAAGTGGTAGGCGGCGGTGCTGAGATGCTGCTCGCAGCCGACCTTGCGATTCTCACCGATGATGGCATGGTTGCCTTCCCTGAAGCAAAGAGCGGATTGTTCCCCGGCAACGGAGGCGCTCCCCTCCGCATCGGTCGTTCGATCCATCTCAAGCATGCCATGGAGCTTCTACTCACGGGCGCACCGATCGATGCAGCCACCGCTGTTCAATGGGGGCTGGCAAATCGTGCCGTACCTGAGGAAGAATTGATGGACGCGGCTCTTTCGCTCGCAAAGGCCATCATGGCAAATGGTCCTTATGCACTAAGCCTCATCAAGCAAGCGGTCTACGATTCGATGGACAAGAGCTTCCTCGCCGAATCCGACGGTTGGCGCATGATGGACATGTACCAAGAGCTCGCAGCGAATTCGGAAGATGCCGCCGAAGGCACAACGGCATTCCGCGAAAAACGCGCACCGCAGTGGAAGGGACGATAAGCTGCAAAAACGCACTAAAGCAGCACACATGAAAAGACCCCGCTGGAACATATCCAACGGGGTCTTCTTGTGAGCGTGTGCTAAGCGATTACCAGTTGCAAGGTGCTTCGCCAGCAGCCTGACGCTTGGAAACGAAGATGCGGTCTTCGATTTCCGGACCGTCGTAGACAACTACGCCGCCGTCTTCAGCGATCTTAGCGATCTCTTCATCGGAATAGCCGTAATCATGCATGAATTCAGCAGTGTGATAACCGATGGGCTTGGAGAGAACGACCGGGGGATCACCATAGCTACCAAAGCGAACCGGGGTCATCGGCAGAGCGCGCTTGCCATAAGCTTCGTACTCGACCATACGGAGAGCATCGTTATCGTATGCCTCTTCGTCCTTGACGACGTCGGTGTAACGGAAGCACTTCTGAGCAGGTACTTCGTTCTCTTTGAAGATCGCCATCCACTCATCGAAGGTCTTCTTAGCGAATGCCTTCTCGAGCCAATCGATAACCTCGACGTTCTTGCCAGAAGCCTTGAGCGAGGTGAGGTTGTTGGTGTCAGGATTCTCGATCTGATCCTCGTGACCGAACAGACCCATCATCATCGGGTAATACTTGTCGTACTGCGGCATGCAGATGTAGATCCACTTGTCGTCATAGGTGCGATAGGTATTGTTGAAGGGGTTGGGAACGTGCTTACGAGATTTAGGATAAGGAGCACCGAACTGCGTTGCGCAGATACCGATGTTGCCGCCCCAAATAGCGCCAGCATAGAGGTTGGTTACGACCTTCTCGCCCTTGCCGGTACGGGTGCGATTGAAGAGCGCAGAGACGATACCGGTTGCCAGCATGTGGCCAACATTGTAGTCGCCGAATGCCTGAGGAGCGATTGCAGGAGACTCGCCGTCCTCACGGAAAACGTTTGCAACGCCACCACGAGCAGCCCAGCAGACTGCGTCGAAACCGGGGCTGTCCTTTTCAGGACCATACTCGCCATAACCGCGCATCTGAGCCCAGATGAGGGTAGGGAACTCTTTGTGAAGCGTCTCATAGTCGAGACCCATCTTGTTAAGAGCTTTGTCACGCAGATTGTTCACGAAGATATCTGCGTCAGCAAGAAGCTTCTTCATGAACTTCATGCCTTCTTCGTTCTTCAGATTGATAGAAACGAAGTTCTTGTTGGTGTTGTTAAGGTCGATCGTAGGATCTTCCATGTCGGTCTGCTCGCAACCAAAGCCAGGACCCTGAGTACGCTGAGCATCGCCGTAGGGCGGCTCGACCTTGATGACCGTTGCACCCATTTCAGAGAGACAACGCACACAAGCAGGAGCAGCTACCCATTCGCAGAGTTCAACAACTTTAACGCCAGCGAGTGGGCCATAGCCATTGAGCTTTTCTGTAGTTGACATACAGAATTTCTCCTTTCATTCCACAACCAGTTATTTTGGTTCTTTTCTAGTATGACGTTCGGCTCATATGGTTTGGATGGTCAGTAATGCGTGTTTGTCCAAACTTGAGAAAAAAAGTTTACCAAACTGTTTATTTTTGGTGCCATTTTCCGCTTTGTCATTTGGTTTTGGTGGCGTTTTGAGAAAAATCGAGATTCGTCATTTAGACAATTCTATGATTTTGTCCGAAACTTCTCGGACAAATGGCTTTGTTAAGTAAAGTCCAGCCCTCTTCATGGCGTGCGCAGAACGCCGCGCCACCTCAAAAGCAGAAAAGGGTCTATCCCTCTTAACCAGGAATAGACCCCCGCTAGGATTGATGCGCCTGCTCAAAGGGAAGAGAGAAAGAGCACGCACCACCCTATACCATGGTTGGACCAGAAGCAGACCGCTACCCTACAACGATGGAACCCTTCTCTTCCAGCTCGGCGATCTTCGCATCGCTGAGCCCAAGCTCGCGAAGCACCTTAGCGCTCGATTCTCCTAAGAGCTCAGGCTCGCGAGCCTCAGACAGATCCGCTCTCACCTCGCCGATCACATGCGGAGTATTGGTCTGGAGCACCGTGCCGATACGAGGATAATCAACGTACTCAAGCAGCCCTGGAGAGTTTTCAAGCGCATATTCGACTGCATCGGTCTTGCTGAAGATGGGCGTGATGGGATGCTTGCCCGCACTATTCCATTCTCCCCATTCATCGTGCGTCTTGCTCGCCGCGACCTCTTGGATCTTGGCATATCCTTCAGGGTTCTCCTCTTTGGTGTTCTTGAGCATGCCACAGAGTTCTTCGCAGCCTATCTCATGGCAAAAATCATCCCAGAAGTTCGTTTCATAAAACCCGAACGCGACGAGCTGATCATCTTTCGTGCGATAGATGTTATAGCCGATGGAAGGATACTCGCGCTTTGAGCTGGGGAAATCCTTACCGAAGAAGAACCAACGCGAATCGAGCATGGCGTTCCACCAAACGAGCGAATCATACATCGCAACATCGAGATGCGCTCCCCTGTTCGTCATCCCCCGCTGGATGAGAGCCGTTAGGATGCTCTGGATCGCCACCATCGCAGCAGCGAAATCGGCAGGAGAGAGCAGCGCAAGAGCTCCTTGCGTCAGGTCATAATAACCAGTCTGCGTAACGATGTTGACATCATGCAAAGCGCTCAAGCTGCGAGGATCGTTCTGGCCATAAGCAGAAAGAGAGCAGTAGATGATCCGCGGGTTGATCGCTGAGAGCGTCTCGTAGTCGATTCCCAAGCGTTTAGCAACGCCCGGACGATAGTTTTCGATGATCACATCAGCAGAGATGACTAATTTATAGAAGGCGTCCAGCACCTCGGGATCCTTCAAATTGAATGAAACGCTTTCTTTATTACGATTGAGCGCATAGTGGTAATAGCTTTCGCCATCGATCTGCGGCTCTTCCTGACGGCAGTAATCGCCCACTTTGGTGTCTTCCACCTTGATGACTCGCGCACCGAAATCGGCTAAATAGAGGCTCGGATAGGCGCCGAGCAGATAACGCGATAGGTCGAGAACGGTAAGGTTTTCAAAAGGCTTGTTCATAGCTTCTCCCCCAGCATTGAGCGCATACCAAGGTTGAAGTTCTACGCTTGTTCTCCCTGCATCATAGGCCTTCATACAAGCTGCTTGACAACCCTGTTTCACGCGTTTCCAATAACTGGAAATAATTCTAGAACTCCCAGGTAAACAGCTATTTTTAGGGTGAGCAAATAAGGCATATCGACCAAAATGTCCACCTCGGCTCAAAACGTTTTAGACAGCTTGAGCGCTCTGTCACTAGCGCCTTTTCGCATCGTTTAGAAATGCCAAAACCCACCTTTTGCCATGGGATGAAGACGATCTTTGATGCGCCGTTGAACAAGTAGGGCAGAAGCGCAAAACCGAAGTGCAAGACAAAGCTGCAAAGCACGATCGCATACAACAACGCCGCGATATCGCTCGGATCTCGCGGCGTTGTTGAGCTCGGAACTGAATAGAACAGTCTTATTTGATCTGTATAGGATGCTTGCGATCAAGATAGGTGCAAATGCCCCATCCTCCATAGCCGATAACACCGATCGTAACCAAAAGCCAGATAGGCCAAGCTTGGAAAATACCGGCGAAGAGAATGATCAGCGTAATGGGATTGAGCAACGAAGCCACCAGACCATAATCGAAGCCCAACTGCACCTCAGAAACATTCTTCTTCTTTTTCTTCTTCGCCATGAGCACGATCGCATCTTTGCGTTTAGCCCTTCGCAGGTAGAAGTTCAAGATACCCCAAACGGCATATCCGACCACGCCAACGACCACCAACGCATAGGGGTCGAAATGAAGAAGGATGCCGCCAAGCAGCATCACGAACAGAGCAGGATTGAGTACACGAACAAGAAATTCGAGCTGCGCCCTTCCGTTGAGCAGCAGTCCGGGTTTGTTTGTCTTAGCCATAAAGCGCTCCTCTATCGAGACGAAGGGGGAGGAGCAAAATGCCCCTCCCCTCTCTATTTAACATCGCTAAATGAATGCATGTATAAGGCAGACCGATTAAGCGCTTTCCACGGCTTTATGAGCCTCAGCAGCAAGCTCGGCATCGGACTTGAACCAAGTCTTGCGGCGTGCTTTGTCGCCAGCGTGCCAAGTATAGCCCAACAAGCCAAAGGTGATCGTAAGGACGATAATGCCGCCAATGAAGAAGCCGTGCCAACCGAAGCCTTCGGCAACAAGTGCCCAGCCGGTCGCACCCAACGCTCCAATACCATTGAACACCGAGATCATCCACGAATATATCTTGTCGAAATCGCGCCCGCCAAATACCTGCCTAACAAGGAACGGCAACATCGCTGTCGAGCACGCATAAGCAAGGCCATAGAACAGACCTCCGAAGAACATCGGCCAAATGCCGCCTTCGCCCAGGATCTGCGGGAACCACCACATCATCAAAAGGCCGATCACACCACCGCAATAACCGATGATCTGTGCAGCATAGAGCGAATGTGATTCGATAAAGCCGATCAAGACCTTGCCGCCGCCCTGGCCTGCTGAAGCAAACGCCTCCAGCGTACCGGACAGGAGCAATAACGCAACGAGCGGCTCAGCGCCATACCAGCCTTCATGGCCGAGGAACTGAACATAGGTCGCGAACAGCTGAGACATGGTAGTGATGGTATTCAGCAAACCAGCACCCAGCAGCAGCGTCCAGAAGAAGGGGAACTTGAGAACTTCTTTTGCCTTGAAGCCCTCTTCAGCCTCTCCTTTGGCAAGCGCTTCTTCAGCAGCAAGTTCGTTCTCCATGGCCTCTTTGTCGATCGGCATGCCGAACGGGAGCGTGCCGCACTCTTCTGGCGTACGCTTAACGAAAATTGCGATGAACGGAAGAGTACCAACGAGCATACAGATCGAGAAGATGATGTAGAGCTCATGCCAGCCAGCCAGCTGGGGACCGAGAACGATCTGACCGATCAGGTTCCAGACAACGCCGCCAACGCCGGTGAATGCGAAGACGATACCAGTCACGGTGCCGTAGTTAGTATGGAACCAGCGGCTCAAGATACCTGCGGTCATCGTAAATTCAACAACTGCAAGACCGAGACCAATGATGAAGCCAGCTACCCAATAGCACCAGATCGCTGGATAGAAAGCGAATCCGATGTAAGGCACGACGACCAAGATAGCTGCGACGCAACAGACGGTCTTCGCGTTGAACTTATCAAAGAGAAGACCTCCTGGAACACCACCGGCCATCTGGCCTAAGTAAACAAAGGTGATGTACAGAGAGACTTGCGAGACCGGAACACCGAAATGCTGTGCAACGGGGCGATAACACAAGCCTGCAGCAGTAAAGATGATGCCTACTGCAGTAAAGATCGACAAGCACATGGTGACAACAATAGCGATATGTCGCCACGTCATGCCTTGACGTGCTATTTTAACTTTTTCTGCCATAACCTCTCCTTTCCATAAATAGTTGTTTCCAAACCTTTAGCGATGTATGGAAAAGACCCGATATTAAGCTCCGTTAATCCCGGGTCAGTCCACCAATTTGGTGTTTTGCCTCTTGCTCGCCATACGAACTAGTAAGAGGCAAGGAAGATGCGCTGCACGAAGAGTGGAAGAGCATGTTCGCATGCCTGCATAAGCTCTGCTATCGGCTCCTTCGCGCCGCTCATGATCCATTCAGCTATCAGGCGTGATGTGCCATAGCAATATATCTTCAAGAGAGCGGATTCATGGGTATTGAGCGTCTTGCCTGTAATGCGGGTAATGTTGGCAACGTAATTCTCGAAGGTGATGTTCGCTTCATTGCTGAAGAGCCCCATCGTGCTCTCAGCTTCATAGAGGCTTGCGAACAGATGTTGTTTTGCCTTCATGATCTCAAGCTTCATACGTACTGCTTCTCGCCATGTGAGGTCGATGCCGATACGTCCGAGCGTTTTCATGTCGAGTTGCATGTTCAGCCAATTCACAACATCTTGTTTGTCGAGAAAATGGTTGTAGAAGGTTTGCCGAGCGATGTGACATTCGTCGGTCATATCGACGACGTTCACTTTATTGAAAGGCTTTTTCTTAAGAGCCTTTTCAAGAGCGCGCACGATCCTCCATTTTGTCTTATCAGAGTTACTGATCGAACGACTGACGATGAAACGCGGCAGAGAATGTCCTGCTCTTTTTTGCATCGTTGACCTCGCTTTACTCTCGCGCATGGTCACATTCGCGACGGCCGTTACCATGAATCCTCCCTCCTGTGTTTTCGCCGTGATTTAGTGCACTGTGCTTTCTTAATCCCTCTTCGAGCGCGGCCCGTAGCTGGGAACGAACACCGATTCGGGCATCTCTTCGCCGCCATAGCAGAGCACCGAGGTGCCATCCATCTTTCCGATCTGATCGGGCGTGTAGCCATAGGCCTCCATGATGCGTGCGGTGTCGTAGCCGATCGGGCGGCTCTTCCTGAGCACGGGGTCTCCCATCGACTCGAAGCGGATCGGAGAGGTGGGCAGGACCTTCTCGCCGAAGGCGTCGTAGTGGACGGACCTTAAGATGTCGTTGGCGTAGGCCTCCTCATCGTTCAAGATGTCCTGGGCCTGATAGAGACGCTGGTAGGGGAAGTCGTTCTCCTTGAAGATGCGCTCCCAATACTCCCAATCCTGGGTGGCGAACTGGTCCTCTAGGATCTTCACGACCTCGGTGTTGATGCCGCGTCCATCATTGATCACGGAAGAGCGGTTGTAGCGCTCGTCACCGATGAGGTCATCGAGACCGATCGAGCGCATGACATGGTCGTAGAAGATGTCGTAGCTGCCGTAGCAGATCATGAACCACACATCATCCTTGGTGCGGTAGGAGTTGTTCGTCGGGCAGGTGACGTTGTAGCGGGACTTGGGCCATTTATCGCCGAACTGGGTGGAAGCGAGCATGATCTGCATCGCCCAGAGCGCGCAGTGATACAGGTTCACCGTCACCTTGTCGCCCTCCCCGGTGCGGTCCTTGCGCACGAGAGCACCGAGCACGCCTGCAGTAAGGGCCATCGAGGCGTTCCAATCCCCGATCGCTGCCGGCCAGTTGATGGGCTGGAAGTTATCGGCTTGCGGCAACGAGGCGAAGAAACCGCCGCGCGCACCGTAGGCCGTGGTGTCGAATCCCTTGCTGTCGCGCTCAGGACCGTATTCCCCATAGCCGCGCATCTGCGCCCAGACGAGGTGGGGATGGCGCGCATGCACCGCTTCGTAGTCGAGGCCAAGCTTCTTTAGGGCATTGTCGCGAAAGCTCGTGATCATGACATCGGCATCCGCTAGGAGCTTCTCGACAAACGCCGCACCCTCCGGGTCCTTCAAATTCACGCTCAAGAATTCCTTGTTCATGGATGCCAGGTCGAACGCAGGATCGTCGATATCGGTCTTCTGCATGCCGAATCCCGGACCATTGGTGCGGTACTCATCCCCTGAGAACGGTTCGATCTTGTAGATGGTCGCTCCCATCTCGCCTAAGATGCGCGGACACGCCGGAGCTGCCACATACCCGGTGAGCTCGACGACCTTGATGCCTTCCAAACCTTTCATAGAACCTCCTTGTTCAACGCGCCTCGGGCACTCATTCGATATGCTCGATTTCAGAACACGTTCGGTTTATCATTCAGGCAAGTGATATATACTTGCCTTTCCTGTAGTTCGTTGATTGGATACGTGAGGTTCAGCGCCATGAATTTAGCTCATCTGTACTACTTCAAAGCACTCGCGGAAACTAAGAACCGCCGTCAGACGGCACAATCCCTTTCCATCACTCAGCCAACGCTTTCTCAAGCGATCAGCAAACTTGAGGCTGAGCTGGGTGTTGCGCTCTTTAAGAAGAGTCGATCTGGTGTTTACCTCACGGAAGAAGGGGCCGCTTTTTATCAGTACGTCGCAACCTCATTGAAGTTCCTCGATAATGGTGTGAGCTTCATTCAGAAGAAGAAATCCGATCAAGTTCGCACTATTAACATTGGAGCAGTCTTTTCAGCGCAGAACCAGGATTGGTCGAAGATACTGTATGAATTCAGGCGCATAACCCATGGGAATATACAACTGAACATCATCCAATCAACCACACCCGACCTGCTCAATAGACTTAAGAATGGAACGGTTGATGTTGCCTTTGCGGGACCGGTTGGAGAAGACCCCGAGCTGATCTTCTACCCTGTTTGGACACAATCGGTCGCTCTTTTAGCTAATCATGATCATCCGTTGAGCAAACGAACTTCAATCTCTTTGACCGAACTGAAAGACCAGCACATCGTTTCGTACAGCTTGCAAGGTCCTTTGGGCCCTAGTGTTACTGCTTTACTTCAAGATCACGATCTTCCCGTTGAATGCTTGTATTCGGATGAAATAACCTTGGCATCTATTGTTTCTGCAAATCCTGATGTTCTTGCAATAGCCTGTCATTCGTGGCTTCTCGATGCGTACCAGCATGAACTGGTCTGTCTACCGATCGATGAAGCTCCTGACGAGTTTCGTCAACTGTATCTCTGCTACTGCTCGAATATCGAACGTACAGAAACCATCAATACGTTCATTCAGATCACGAAATCCCTTTGGTAGCGCTTTAAGATATCCCCTCCTTCGCGCTATCAAAGCAAACAGCCCCTTCTTGTTCCCCCTCCTTTTCCTTATCCAATCCAAATAGTTGTGTGGAAACTGTGAACAGTCCCGACACATTTGAGCTTAGAAAAAAAAAAAAATCAAGTCCATGAGGTTTTTCTAAATTTGAAAAGGTTATTCAATTCCCGTTAATTTATGGCGCAATTTTTAGAAGTTTTCTCCACAGATTCTTTTGTTTGTGTAATAACATCGCGATTTTGTAAAGTAAATTTACGTTCCTCAAACGCTTTGTTTCATACTTATATGCGACATTTTTCACAATATGTCATATCTGCATGATGGAGAATCTATGGGAACAAAATAAAAAGGCCCCGACATGCCTGTCGGAGCCTTTTGCTTGCCTGTGACCCTATCTTCGCGATCCTAAATTTGAACATTTTTATATTTGTAGCAAGGTGTTAATCCCTCTTCGAACGCGGTCCATAGCTGGGGACGAACACCGATTCGGGCATCTCTTCGCCGCCATAGCAGAGCACCGAGGTGCCATCCATCTTTCCGATCTGATCGGGCGTGTAGCCATAGGCCTCCATGATGCGTGCGGTGTCGTAGCCGATCGGGCGGCTCTTCCTGAGCACGGGGTCTCCCATCGACTCGAAGCGGATCGGAGAGGTGGGCAGGACCTTCTCGCCGAAGGCGTCGTAGTGGACGGACCTTAAGATGTCGTTGGCGTAGGCCTCCTCATCGTTCAAGATGTCCTGGGCCTGATAGAGACGCTGGTAGGGGAAGTCGTTCTCCTTGAAGATGCGCTCCCAATACTCCCAATCCTGGGTGGCGAACTGGTCCTCTAGGATCTTCACGACCTCGGTGTTGATGCCGCGTCCATCATTGATCACGGAAGAGCGGTTGTAGCGCTCGTCACCGATGAGGTCATCGAGACCGATCGAGCGCATGACATGGTCGTAGAAGATGTCGTAGCTGCCGTAGCAGATCATGAACCACACATCATCCTTGGTGCGGTAGGAGTTGTTCGTCGGGCAGGTGACGTTGTAGCGGGACTTGGGCCATTTATCGCCGAACTGGGTGGAAGCGAGCATGATCTGCATCGCCCAGAGCGCGCAGTGATACAGGTTCACCGTCACCTTGTCGCCCTCCCCGGTGCGGTCCTTGCGCACGAGAGCACCGAGCACGCCTGCAGTAAGGGCCATCGAGGCGTTCCAATCCCCGATCGCTGCCGGCCAGTTGATGGGCTGGAAGTTATCGGCTTGCGGCAACGAGGCGAAGAAACCGCCGCGCGCACCGTAGGCCGTGGTGTCGAATCCCTTGCTGTCGCGCTCAGGACCGTATTCCCCATAGCCGCGCATCTGCGCCCAGACGAGGTGGGGATGGCGCGCATGCACCGCTTCGTAGTCGAGGCCAAGCTTCTTTAGGGCATTGTCGCGAAAGCTCGTGATCATGACATCGGCATCCGCTAGGAGCTTCTCGACAAACGCCGCACCCTCCGGGTCCTTCAAATTCACGCTCAAGAATTCCTTGTTCATGGATGCCAGGTCGAACGCAGGATCGTCGATATCGGTCTTCTGCATGCCGAATCCCGGACCATTGGTGCGGTACTCATCCCCTGAGAACGGTTCGATCTTGTAGATGGTCGCTCCCATCTCGCCTAAGATGCGCGGACACGCCGGAGCTGCCACATACCCGGTGAGCTCGACGACCTTGATGCCTTCCAAACCTTTCATGCACTCCCCTTTTTCTTCATAAACTGCTTCACGCTCGCGCGCGGTGCTTGCTTCAGCACGCGCGGTCGCATTTGCAGCATTACCTATTCGAATCACTTGTCATAGCCCAAGACTAACAAAAGACCCGACGCGCAGGCCGGGTCTTTTGCATTTTATGTTGTTCACTGCGGCGAATGCGTTGTGCAAACGTGCGTGGCGAAAACGTAAAAAGAAATGGCTTAGAGGTTGTTCGTGATGACGTACTTCTCGGGATGAGCCTTGACCTCTTCGCGGTTCTTCGGGTTCATCTTCTGCATGCCCCAGTAAGCGTCCTGGGTGTTTGCAGCGAGAACCTGGTTGCGGTTCTCCATCTTGACCTGGTCGGCAAGTGAGAGACCGTCGAGCGAGCTCTGGAGTGCTTCCTTGGTAAGACGCAGACCGAACGGAGAAGTCTCGCGGCAGATTTCCTCAGCCAGCTTGACTGCTTCTTCCACAACTTCCTCATCCGGAACGACCTTGACTGCATAGCCCCACTCAGCGAGGGTCTCAGCCTTGAAGCGGCGCGGGTTCATGAGGATCTCGCAAGCGCGTGCATAGCCGACGATCTTCGGGAGATAGAACGAACCGGACATGTCGGTGCCGGTGTAACCGATGGAGAGGTAACCAGCGTTCATCTTGAAGGATTCGCCGAGGATACGCATATCGCAAGCAGTAGCGATGGAAAGACCGCCACCAACAGCGAAGCCCTTGAGAGCGCCGATGATGGGCTGCTCGCACTTAGCCATGTTGAGCACCTGATCGGAGCACATGCGCTGCATGACATAGAAGTCACGCTGGATGCGGCCCATGTCCTCAGGAGGATCGAGGAACAGGTCGTTCAGGTTGAAGCCAGCGCAGAAGGACTTGCCTTCGCCGGTGAGAACGATAACGCGGCAATCCTTGTCATAGCGAACGAGGTTCAGGAAGTCGTTGAACTCTGCCATCTGCTCGTAGGACATTGCATTGAGGTTACCTGGATCGTTGAAAGAGCAGATGTAGACCGGACCACGCTGTTCGATCGTCAGCTTCTCATACTTATCGTAGGTAAACTCTGGCAAGTGATATGCCTCTTGGTAAACGCTCATACGTTACCCCTTCCATTTCTGAAACTAATAGTTTTAGCGTTTATTCATCGTAGTTTTCTATGTTTGGCTTGTCAATAAACAATCGCCGCGACTTGGGGAAAATTCGCACATTTCGCCTTATCAAGGGCAAAGACACGTGTGAAGCGTGCGCTCGTTGCTAAGCAATCGACGAATCGAAGCTTTAAGACCGAAAAATCGAGCAAACTCTAGTAAAGTAAAGACCTATCATTTTTCATACTCGTTCGAACAGGATCGCTCTATGACTCAACTCAAGAAGCGCACCGTTGCTCTTATTGTCCTGCTTGCGTTCGTGCTGTGTACGCTCTGCGCGTGCTCGCAAAGCAAGGAAGTGAAATTCGGCACCGGTAACAACGAAGGCATGTACTATCAATTCGGTTCGCTTTTGGCTGATGAGAGTCAAAACGAAGCAGAGGTGCCCACGATCACCGTCGAAACCACCGCAGGCTCGAGCGCGAACCTTCGCTTGCTCTCGCAAGGCTTCCTCGATATGGCGATCGTACAGGCCGACACCTTGAGCGATGCCTACAACGGCACGGGCTTCTTCTCGAATTCAGGTGCCTATACGGGCTATAGCGCCGTAGCAGGGGTCTACACCGAGGCGTGCCAGATCATCGTTCCCGCCGATAGCCCGATCGAATCGATCGAGGATTTGGCGGGCAAGACCGTAAGTTTGGGCGAACGAGAATCGGGCGTACTGCAAAATGCACTCCAAGTGCTCGATGCCTACAACCTTCAAGAAAGCGATTTCACCCCGGAATACTTGAGCTTCTCCGAATCCGCCCAAGCGATGAAGGAAGGCAAGATCGATGCCGCGTTCATCACGGCCGCTATCCCTACCCCAGCGGTCACCAATCTGGCCGATAGCATCGGCGTGCGTGTGCTCTCGATCGACCCGTTCGCGGTGAATGTGCTCACCAAGCGCCACAGCTACTACACGCCGTGCACGATCCCTGCCAACACCTACGCAGGACAGAGTGAAGCGGCGCAAACCGTGGGTGTGCGTGCCGTGGTCGTTGCGCGCAATGACATGCCTGAAGACCAGGTGAAGAGCATCATGCAACTTCTCTTCAATGGACAGATCCCCTTCGCAGAAAAGCTGAAGAGCTCGATGCAACCCACCCCTGAAGAGGCAACGGAAGGCATTCCCATCGCGTTCCATCCTGGAGCGGCTGCCTATTATGCCGACAACGACATCACGGTGGATGTGATGAATTCCTCCGATGAAGGAAAGAGCGTCAGCGGAGGACAAGACGACTAGCGGGCAACGCGCAGGCGTGCATCCCGCGCGCATGCAGGGCGCTTGGCATATGCGCCTGCCTATCTGATAGACCTGATGAAAGACTCGTTATAAGGATCGCCTATGGCTCAAGTTTCTCTCGATATGTATCAAACGCTTGCGATCGCCGTTGTGGCGCTGCTTATCGGCGCTTGGCTCAAGACCAAGATCAAGGTGCTCGACCGCCTCTGCATCCCCTCTCCAGTAGTAGGCGGCCTGCTCTTCTCGATCATCACATGCGTGCTCTACGCTGCCAGCATCGTTGACTTCAAGTGGGACGACACCCTCAAGAACGTCTGCATGGTCATCTTCTTCACCTCGGTTGGCTTCCAAGCGAACGTGAAGGTACTGAAGAGCGGCGGAAAAGCACTAATCGTTCTCTTATTCTGCGTGCTCTTCCTTATCGAAGCGCAGGACGTGATCGCTGTTGCGGTCTCGAATGTGATCGGTGTCGACCCGCTCATCGGACTTGCAACCGGTTCTATCTCCATGGTTGGTGGCCACGGCACGGCAGGTGCGTTCGGCCCCGTGCTCGAAGACATGGGCGTAACGGGAGCCACCACCGTTGCCACCGCGGCAGCAACGTTCGGTCTGGTTGCCGGCTCGCTCATCGGCGGCCCGCTTGGCAATAACCTCATCAAGAAGAAGGACCTTCTGAAGACCCGCGTGATGGGCACCGACGATCTGCTCGTTGAGGAAGAGGAGAAGCACCATCGCTCGATCTCCCAATACGCACCGGCAGCCTATCAGCTCGCCATTGCAATGGGTATCGGCACGCTCGTTTCCTACTTGCTCTCGCTCACGGGCATGACCTTCCCGATCTACATCGGCGCTATGATCGTTGCCGCTATCATGCGCAACATCGGCGAATACACGGGCAAGATCGACATCCGCATCGGCGAGATCAACGACCTGGGCGGTATCTGCCTTTCGCTGTTCTTGGGTATCGCGATGATCACGCTCAAGCTCTGGCAGCTGGCCGACCTGGCACTTCCGATGATCATCCTGCTCGCCTGCCAATTCGTTTTCATGGTGCTCTACGCGCGCTTCGTTATCTTCAACGCGATGGGTCGCGACTACGATGCGGCCGTGCTCACGGCTGGCAGCTGCGGTTTTGGCATGGGCGCAACGCCGAACGCCATGGCGAATATGCAGGTTCTGACCGATAAATATGGACCTTCTGTTAAGGCCTTCCTCTTGATCCCACTCATCGGTAGTATGTTCGCAGACTTCATGAACAGCTTGAGCATTACGCTCTTCATCAACTTGATATAGAGGATGGTTAACATGACTGAAGACCAGACGAAACGATCATCTGAATCCGCACCTGAAGGGCATGTGCACGAGGTCTATACCGACCATGTTGCCGTACCTGAAGTGCGTACGGGCAAAGTTGACCTTGAGGGCGATTTCCATAAGGATCAAGCGCGCCCCCATAAGAGCAGCATCAGCTTCGACACCGTAGCCGTGCCGGAATATCACACCGGGAAATGCCCTGAGTGGGATCCCGATTGTGAAGAGAAGCACGAGCACAAGCATCACGGGATGCTGGCAGATCTAACGCGCACGCTCTTCAACGGAACGCCGGACAAATAAGGCGAACACTGAGCATTGCAACGCGCGTCACTGCGCAAGCTGCGCACGACTCAAATGAAAAGGGGCTGAAGAGCCCCTTTTTTGCGTCGGTCTGGGCCTGTGCTAGGGGTCGGGTAATTCGACACACGGACGTGTGTCGAATTACCCGACCCCTAGCACCTTACCCGACCCCTAGCACAGACCCAGCAGCGCGTTAGAGCGCTTTGATGACCGCTTCGACGGAATCCTTCGCATCGCCCAAGAGCATGTCGGTGTTCTCGTTATAGAACAGCGGATTCTCCACGCCTGCGTATCCTGCATTGCCGATCGAACGCTTCGAAACGATGACCTTCTTCGCATCCCACACGTGCATGACCGGCATGCCCGCGATCGGTGAATTAGCATCGGTCGCTGCAGAGGGATTGACTGTATCGTTCGCGCCGATAACGAGCACCACATCGACATCGCCGAAATCATCGTTGATCTCGTCCATCTCGTACACGTTGTCGTAAGGGACCTTCGCTTCTGCTAAGAGCACGTTCATATGGCCGGGCATACGTCCCGCAACAGGATGGATCGCGAACTTCACATCCACACCTTGCTCGATAAGCTTACGGGTGAGCTCGGCCACTGGGAACTGCGCTTGCGCGACCGCCATGCCATAGCCAGGAGAAACGACCACGCGCTTGGCTGCCCTCAGCATATCCGCAACTTGTTCAGGGCTTACTTCGGTGTGCGTACGACCCTCGAGCGAGGACGCCTGCGACGAAGAGGACACCGCACCATCGCTGCCGAACCCGCCCAAGATGACCGAAACGAACGAGCGATTCATGCCTTGGCACATGATGTAGGAGAGGTAGGCGCCGGAAGAGCCGACGAGCGCGCCCGTGATGATGAGCAGGTCGTTCCCCAGCGTGAAGCCTGCCATGGCCGCCGCCCAACCCGAATAGGAGTTGAGCATCGAGATGACCACGGGCATATCGCCACCACCGATGGCGAGCACAAGGTGCGCGCCAAGAATGAGCGAGATGATCGTGAGGATGACGAGCGGCAAGGTACCTGCAGCTATTCCTTCGGTAGCCACGAACCAGCCGATGCACACGACGCAAACGATGACCATGATAAGGTTGAGCAGATTGCGCCCTGGAAGCGTGAGCGGTTTGCCCGAAATGCGCGCGGAAAGCTTCAGGTTCGCGATGATCGAACCCGTGAAGGTGACCGCACCGATGAACACCGCAATGCCCACTTCGCCCATATGGAAGGCACCATCGTAGGAGCCATCGCCAGGGGTCATGAGGAAGGAGTTGATGCCTACGAGCACCGCAGCGGCGCCGACGAACGAGTGGAGCAATGCCACCAGCTCGGGCATGGCCGTCATCTGGACACGGCGCGCTTTCCAAACGCCGATAGCCGCGCCGATGAGCATAGCCACGATAATGAACCCAACCGTATAAGCCGGGAATTGGAAGCCTTCGATAGTGGTTGCAACGATGACGATAGCGAGCGCTACCACCATGCCGATGATGCCGAGCACGTTGCCGCGCATCGCGCTCTTCTGCTTGGAAAGCCCTGCCAGCGCAAGGATGAAGAGAAGTGCCGCAACGATATAGGCAAGCGACTGCCCGCGCGAGAGCACGTCTTGAACAGCACTTGCAGTATCGGTCGTGAAGGTTTCGACCACCAGAATCGTCTCGTTCATTCGGAGCTCCTTTCGAACATCTTCAGCATTCGTCGGGTAACGAGGAAGCCACCGAAGATATTGATAGAAGCAAGCGCTACCGCGATGAAAGCGAGCACCGTAACGAGCAGATCGCCCGAACTAATTTGCAACAAGGCACCAACGATGATGATGCCTGAGATCGCATTCGTTTCCGACATGAGCGGAGTATGGAGCGTATGGGAAACGCCGGTGATAACGTAGAAGCCGACCACGCACGCGAGCACGAAGACCATGAAATGGCTCGACATGTGCGCGGGTGCTGCAGCGATGAGCAGTACCGCAAGCGCACCGAGCGCGATCTTCCACCACCACTTGCGAAAAGCAGAAGGCTCCTTTTTGGAAGCTGCAGCTTCAGCTGCTTGTGCAGGTTCAGAATCACTTGTGCTTGTTTGGGCGGCCCCAGCAGGTTGCGCAGCCTTATCCGTTGTCGCGCCAGGTGAAGACGCCGCTGAAACTTGCACCGGCGGAGGCGGCCACATGATCTGGCCCTCACGCGTGGTGAGCATGCCGCGGATGACCACGTCATCCTCGTTCCAAACGGGCTGGCCGTTCTTATCGGGCGTGACCAGCTTCAGCAGATTCACGATGTTCTGACCGAAGAGCTGTGAAGCCTGCCCAGGCAAACGCGCAGGCAGATCGGTATAGCCGATGATGATGACGCCGTTTTCGGTAGTGATGACCTTGCCCGGCTCCGTAAGCGCACAGTTGCTGCCCAAGTCGGACGCGCCCATATCCACGATGACCGAACCAGGCATCATGGTCGAGACGGCCTCAGCGGTGAGCAACAGCGGCGCGGGGCGGCCAGGGACCTGTGCCGTGGTGATGACGATATCGCTCTTCGAGGCTTGGTGCATGTACACCTCTTGGGTGCGTGCCTGATCGTCTTTATCGAGCTCGCGCGCATAGCCGTCAGTTGATTCTTGCGAAACGGGGATCTCCACGAAAGTGGCACCGAGCGATTGCACCTGGTCAGCCACATCGGAACGAACATCGGTAGCGAACACCTCAGCGCCCATCGAACCAGCCGTGCCGATAGCAGCCAGACCAGCAACACCCACGCCGATCACGTAGACCTTCGCAGGATTCACCCTACCCGCTGCGGTAACGGCACCGGTGAACTGGCGACCGAAGGCATTCGCGGCTTCGATGACCGCACGGTAGCCAGCAACGTTCATGAGCGAAGAGCGCACATCGAGTGATTGCGCACGCGAGATACGTGGAACTGCATCGAGCGCAAGCGCCGTGATCTTGCGCTGTGCGCACGCTTCGAGCAGTTCAGTGTTGTTTTGTGGATCGAGGCGCGAAAGGAGCGTGGCGCCTTCCTTCATAAGAGCAAGCTGTTCGAGCGAAGGCGCATCGAGACAGACGACGATATCGGCTGCCCACACTTCAGCGGTGCTCACTAAAGAGGCACCGGCTTCTTCGAATTGCTGATCGAAATAATTCGCAAGTTCCCCTGCACCTTGCTCGACCGAGACGGTATAACCGAGCGAGATGAGCTTCTGCACCGTGTTCGGTGTAGCGGCAACAAGCGTTTGACCTGCACGTATTTCCTTTGGAATGCCAATGAGCATTACAGATTTCCCCCCTCACGATTTTGAGATTCCTATTATAGCCTCGTCTTAGCGAATTGATGAAAAAATCTGATCCTATTTACAAGCTGTTAATTTGCCGATTGCATCAGCAGTTGCGCAGCTCAAGTCGTAGCAGAAGAGTAAAATGGTTTGATAATCTAACCATTTGCAATCGATCGGATGACACAAGAGAGGAATCATGAGTACGAAGATCTATTCCGCGATCACCGAACCCACGCAATCGCATCCCGAGCGCGCCCTTTACAAACAAACCTACGTGAACACGATGATGGCTCTCTTGCCCGCTCTCATGAAGGCAGCTCCGCAGGTTTCTGCCACGGTCGCGCACGAAACGCTCGTGCTTGGGCCAGGCTTCACGTTCGCGATCGACATCGATGGCTTCGGCCGCGCGATCACCTTCGAACAGCACGGCAGCAGCTGGCGCGTTGCCGCCGATAAGGAACCTGACTTCGTGATCGAATTCCGCGATCTCGATTACGCCTTCGATGTGTTCTCAGGTGCTATCAGCCTGAAAGAAGCGCTGGCTGCACGCCTGTTCGCCACCCATGGCGCGAACAGCAAGGGGGTCGCCATCACCTACCTGTTCGATACCGTGCTGCGCACCTTCTTCTGCTGGCGAAGTGCGTACCGCAGATAACGCCGCAACCACAACTTGCCAAACGCCCGCGCCTTGCGCACCTGCGTTCGATGTGCTCACCCACTCCATCCGAACTTCTACGCCCCATCCGAACTGTTGTTAAGGAGAACCTTTATGAACGCTTTTGAATTCCACTGCCCCACCCGCATCATCTGCGGCGAACATGCGCTCCACAAGCTGCCCGTTATCCTTGTTGAGATGGGCGTGACCAAACCGCTCGTGGTAACCGATGCGAATCTCGTGGCGCTCGGCATCACCGACCATGCGATCCATCGCCTGACCGAAGCAGGCTTTCCCTTCACTTTCTACGATCAGGTGCCGCCTGACTCTTCGCTTTCCGTAGTGAACGATGTGGCAGCCATCTACGAACAGGAAGGATGCGATGGCTTCATCGCGTTCGGTGGCGGTTCGGTCATCGACACCACGAAAGGTGCCGCTGCCTCGATCTCGGTCGGCAACCGCGACATCGCTGAGCTGCAAGGCGCCGAGATCCTGCAAAACGACCTCGACCCACTCATCGCCATTCCCACTACCGCAGGCACGGGCAGCGAAGTTACGCTCGTTGCGGTCATCGCCGATGAAGAAGCGCACGAGAAGCTTTCCTACACTTCTTATAAGCTCGTGCCGCACGTTGCTTTCCTTGACCCGCTGCTCACCGCTTCGCTGCCGCCGAAGCTCACTGCCACGACGGGCGTCGACGCGCTCACCCACGCGATCGAGGCCTATACCTCCATCCAGAAGAACCCCGTTTCCGATGCGTTGGCACGCCAGGCGATCGCGCTCATCTCCGAAAATCTCGTGCGCTCTTGCGAAGAGCCAGGGAACCTTGATGTGCGCACCTCGCTCGCGCTCGGCAGCTTGCTCGCAGGTGCCAGCTTCTCGAACGCTATGGTGGGCATCGTGCACGCGATCGGCCATTCGCTCGGTGGCATCTGCCACATCCCCCATGGCCAGGCCATGATGATCTTACTTCCCTACTGCGTGCGCTTCAACCTCGAGCGCGGGCATCATGCGGGGCTCTATGGTGAGCTCTTGCGCGCCTTACGTCCCGATCTGGACAAGAGCAGCCTTACCGCTGAAGAACGCGACATCCTCTTCAGCGCAGCGCTCTTCGAGCTCAACCAATACCTGCACGACCATTACGATGTGCCCATCACCTTGTCACAGCTTGGTGTCGAACGCGACATCTTGCCCAAGGTCGCGCGCCAGGCGCGTTACGATGGTGCCGCTCTTTACAACAAGCACGAAGTGACCGAAGAGATCGCACTTCATATCCTGGAGGAGGCATACTAATGGCTACTGCTCCCAAGCAAACGGCGAAGCAAGCTACCTCAGCGCCTGAAACACCGCTATCCGCAACCTCGGCGAACGTCGCAAACACGCTGCCCGATTATGCGACTGGCGCAGGCGCACTGAAGCTCGAATCTGCCGCCGACCTGCAGGCACAGATCGATGCCATGCGCGCCTTCTTCAAAACGGGTGCCACGCAAGACGTGGACTTCCGCTTGCAACAGCTCACTCGCCTCAAAAGTTGGCTCAAGCTGCATGAAGCCAAGGTGCTCGATGCGCTCGAAAAGGACTTGGGCAAATGCCCCTACGAAGGCTACATGTGCGAACTTGGCCTCGTGTATGACGAGATCAACATGATGAAGAAGCATCTGCGCAAGTGGGCACGCCCGTATTCGGTTCCCACGCCACTCGCGCATTTCCCAGCAACTTCCAAGGTCTACCCCGTGCCTTTCGGCGTGGCAGCGGTGCTTTCTCCCTGGAACTACCCCATCAACTTGAGCCTCGTTCCCTTCGTCGATGCTCTAGCGGCGGGCAACTGCATTCTTCTGAAGCCTTCGCACAGTGCCTCTGCGACCGATAAGGTGTTGGCGGAGATGTGCGACGAACTGTTCCCTGCCCACTACATCACCTGCATTCACGGATCGCATGTGAACGACTGGCTGCTCGAGGTGAACGTGGACAAGATGTTCTTCACGGGTTCGCAGAACGTCGGGCGCGAGATCATGGGCGTGTGTGCGCAGAATCTTACCGATGTCACGCTCGAACTGGGCGGCATGAGCCCATGTTTCGTCGATTGCTTCGCCGATATCCCCATCGCAGCTGAGCGCATCGCGTGGGGCAAATGTTTGAATTCCGGGCAAACCTGCGTGGCTCCCGACTACTTGCTCGTGCACGAAAGCGTTGCTGACCAGCTTGTTTGGGAGCTGAACAAAGCGTTCAAGAAGTACTTCGGAAACGACATCCTGAACAATCCTGAATATCCGCACATGATCAGCAAGCATCACTTCGACCGCGTGTGCGGCCTGATCGACAATCACGGCGAAGCTGCACGCGTTGCTGTTGGCGGCGGTCGCGATCCAGAAACCTTGAAGATCGAGCCCACGGTCATGACCGGCGTTACGCTCGACGATCCCGTGATGCAAGAGGAGATCTTCGGTCCGGTATTGCCGCTCATCACTTGGCGCAAGATCGATGAGGCGGTTGCCGTTACGGAGAAGTTCGGCCACCCGCTGGCATGCTACATCTTCAGCAACGATACCGATTTCCAGCAGTATCTGCTGCATCGCATTCCGTTCGGCGGCGCGACCATCAACGATGTGGTCATCCACCTGGCGAACAACTACATGGGCTTCGGCGGTTTCGCACAATCGGGCATCGGCGCCTACCACGGCAAGGTGGGCTTCGATTGCTTCACGCACTATAAATCGACCATGAAGAAGACCCCGTTGGTGGAGATCCCGATTCGCACCGCGCCCTATGCGGGCAAACTGCCCCTGCTGAAGCTGTTCATGCATTAAAAAATGGGGATCAAGAAACACTATCAAACGATCATCGTGGCGTGTGCCTTCACGCTGCTCTTCGTGAACACTGGCTTCACGTCCACGTCGTTTTCCATCTACCAGTCCTATATCGTAGATATTCCCGGGGTTGGCGATGTGGGCGGTTCGGTCGTGGTGACCGTGCGCACCTTCGTGTCGCTCATCTGCATGTTCTTCACCGGCGTGTACTTCCGTCGCCTCAATCCGCGCATCGGATTCTTCATCGCCACGCTCTTCACCGCACTCGCGTTCTTTCTGTTCGGACGCGCGTATAGCTTGGCAGGACTATGCGTGGCCAGCGCGTTTGCGGGCATCGGGTACGGTTTTGGCGGCATGGTGGCATCCACCTATCTGATCGGCAACTGGTTTCGCGGCAAAGTGGGCTCGGTCTCGGGCATTGCCACGATGGGAAGCGGCGTGGCTGCTATCTTCATCCCGATCCTGGCGGGTTGGCTGATCGATACGTTCTCCCTTTCGCTCGCATTCTATGTTGAAGCAGCGATCGCCTTCATCCTTGCGCTGCTGCTGTTCAAGTTCGTACGCGTGAAGCCCGAAGACGTCGGACTCGAGCCGGTCATAGCGCGCCCGAAGCCAAATCAAGCGCCGAAAGACCTGGCGGCAAAGAGCACCCAAGAAGAGGTCGCTGAAGCCACGATCGAAGAAACCGACGAACAGCGCGCAGCAGCTAGCCCTTCAACCAGTGAAGAGCCTGCAGACCACCCAGCGCTCGAGCAGCACGAGCACGGCCATATCCACAAAGCGCACCATGCCCATCACGCTCACCATCTTCACCGCAAAAGAGCGCTTAGCCGCCCACGAGTGAACCTTGCTTCTATGCCGCTGCCACGCGGAGCGTACGTGGCGATGATCTTCGCGCTCGTGTTGCTCGGCGGCGTTTCCGTCGCAGGCTACAACTACTTCGGCATCCTGCTCACGACCCAAGGGGTCGATGCGGGCGTAGCGGCGTTGCTCATCTCGCTCGCAGGTATTTTCTTGACCCTATCGAAATTCGTCGTAGGCATCGTCTGCGACAAGTTCGGCACGCTCACGGGATCGTTTTGCTTCTTCATCCTGCTCACCGCTGCCATGCTGCTCTGCGCGCTTGTCGGAATAGGTGGCGTGCCTGAAGCATCCGCAGCAGCAGTCGTGCTCGGCATCGGCATGCCGCTCGGCACCACGGGCATCGCGCTTTGGTCGCTCGAGCTCAGTTCCGCCGAACAGATGCTCAAGACCATCCGCCATTTCCAGATCGCCTATGCGTTCGGCGGCTTTGTCTTCAACCTCATGCCGGGCGTGCTCTGCGAGCTGACCGGTACCTACACCACGAGCTATTTCATCATGATGGGCATGACCATCATCTGCGCTTTCATCGTGGTCACGGTCTACGCGCATCACATCAAGCGCACGCGTCAAGCAGTCGAAAAGACCGCACAAGAACAGACACGAACGAGCAAGGCCGTATAATGAACAGATGTGGCCGAAAATCGGACGAATCTTCTTCCCCGTTTTTCGCGTGACTGACAAGAGCAAGACCGAAAGGCCCTTATGAGCGTTGCCCCCCAGGAAGAGACCCTATGCGAGAGCGCGAATAACGCGCGCACCTTCACGATACTGCGGCGCGCAGATGCGCCTGTTACTCCGCTCGTTTCGGTGGTAGTACCCGTGTTCAACGCCTCTTCCACACTCGAAGAGGCGCTTTGCTCGCTTACGAACCAAACGCTCGAAGACATCGAGATCGTTTGCGTGAACGATGCCTCGAATGATGCTTCACCCGAGATCTTGCAGCGCTTCTTCGTTCAGGATGCACGCTTCACGATCGTGAACCACGCGGAGAACGCTGGCTACGGGGCGGCGATGAACGACGGCATCCAAACAGCACGGGGCACCTGGATCGCCATCCTCGAGCCCGACGACTTCATCCTGCCCGCTATGTACGAGCGCATGCTCGATTTTGCAAGCACGTTTGAGAACGTCGATATCGTGAAAACCCCCTACATGCGCGAGCTGCGCGCTGAAGGGGTAGCACGCGGCGGCAAAGCGCTCACCACGCTCAACTGCTCGTATCGCGGTCGCGTCAAGCCAGCTCAGCAGCCCTTCACCCTGCACGATGACAATACCGATCATCTACTGCGCCACCACCCTTCCATTTGGTCGGCGCTCTACTGGCGAGACTTCCTTGCCCAAAAAGGCATCCATTTCGTCGAATACCCCGGCGCAGGTTGGGCGGATAACGAATTCTTCTTCGAGACCTTGCTGGCGGCTGAACGCATCGTCTATTTGGACGAGCCGTTCTACGTCTATCGCGAAGAAACAGCCAACGAAGCAACCAGCTTCTTGCGCACCAACAAGCGCCTTCCCTTTGATCGCTGGCACGCAATGGACGAGATCGTACGTAGGCGTGGCTTCGGAAACGACACCAACGTACGCCTCGCGCATACTGCGAAGGGCTTCACCTATCTTGGCAACCAGCTTGCAGCGAACACCGATGAAGAGGGCAACACCGACGAAGAAGTGCTCGATGAGATAGGCCGCATGTTCGACGCAATGGACCCTGCGCTCGTTGCGCGCGAAGCGAGCATTCCCCCGCATCTTAAAGAGATGTTCATCGGGTATCGCGGCAAAGAAGATGCTGCGGACATCAGCACGAGCAAGCTTCCCTATTACGCTTCGCTGCTCTCCGAATTAGCCTACACGCTGCGCAACAATGGCCTTGGCTACACGCTCGACACCATCAAGAGAACGCTCCGAAAATAGCTCGCGATCTGCCATGCCTCGTGCCCTGCAGATCGCCTCGCATGGCATTCCCGCGCTAACGATCACGCATCAAGCACGCGTTCCTCCTTTTTTGCGACACGCAACATTCTGCCCGCAATAAAAAAGCAGCTGACCTATCGCCAGCTGCTTGATTTTCCTCTTGGGTTTCCCGATCGAAGAACTAATCGAGCTCGATCTCCTTGAAACCTGCGCTGCCCGTCGCCACCATGCGATCGAGCGGCATAACGATAAGCCCGATCTTCGGCGTGTAACAATATACCTCCATGCCACGTTTGCAACGGAATGTGCATTCCAAGCACGGGTCTTCGTCGCAATACGCATAGGCATCTTCATCGGCGAACGCGAAGACGATAGGCGGCCATTTCTTCGGCGTCACGTATTTCGTCATGATGCCAGTGAAGGTTTTCACCGCGAACCAGCGCGGTTCGTAGCCTGGCTCCTTCACCTTCCAGGTAACGCGCAAGGCGTTATGATCATAGCTGCCAACGATCTGATAATCCAGATCAAGCTTGTCCTTCACCTCAAGATGCGAGATTCCCTCCAAGCGTTCCATCGGCTTGCCGCAGCATTCGGGATGAAAATCGGTGTGAGCGTAGGGAAGTTCGGCCACCTGCGAGCGATGATTGTCGCTCATCGTGATCTCGACATCGCCATCGACGCCTTGAAGCACCGCGCCACACTCTTGACAGCGGAAATACGGAACGGGAACCGGCGTGACACGCGGCTTCCAAGTTGCATGAGTGCGCGTGGGACTGAATTCTGCCATGGATTATTCCTCCTCGTTTTCCTCTTCATCCTCATACGGATCGCTCTGGACGTAGAGGTCGTTCTTCCTGGTGAAATAGAGCGCCATGATAACGGCGATCGCCACTACGAGGAACGCTACCGCAAACACCGCGCTCTTCGTGAACATACCCGTGATGGTCGCGCATATGATGCACAAGATGATGATCGCGACGGGAACCGCCATGACCATCCGCTCACGCGAAGCCTGCGCACGAATGAGCGCATCTTGGCGCAGCGATTCATCGTCGCGGCGAGCGCGCACATCGCGATCGGCCCACTCCATGATCTTGCGCTGGACCTCGGGCGGATATGCGTTGAACACATCGGGATGCGGGAGCAGCAGATAGTCGGTATCGGACTCGACCACGGTGGTGGTGCCCGCCTGACCCTTCGCGCTGCGCTTAGTGTCAGTCGCCTCCCACAGAAAATCGTAATTGGGTTCATTCGGCGTTTTTGCCGTATTCACGGTGTTGCCCCCTCGCTGCGCCCTTCGATCGCGCGCTTGGTCCGGATCGGCAGGAACCGCAGGAAATCCATGAGCAGGCGTGGGCTGCGAATCCTGTGCCTGCGGCTTCCCGACTCCTTCCTCAGCAGAAGGTACGTCTTCGTAATCTTGCCGGGCGTTCTTATTCTTCGATCTAGCACTCATAGGCTGAGCACTCCTTGGTCGTTCGGTGGCTATGCTTCATGAGCATTTTTACGTAAGCTCCATGATACCACGCCACCACGCGCCCGTATTTTCCTACCGCGAATTGTTAACCAGCGAACATTACCGTCCTTCAAGCGCGTTTTGAGCTCTGCGTGTCTGTCTTCTTCCGCTCACTTGATATAATCAGTATTCACACTGTTTGCGCCGCGCTCTCTTCACTGAAGCACGGAACGCATCGCACGATACATGATCGAGGATCGAACTTGGCAAGCCCGACAAAGCTTTTTAGCAAACATAACTGGTTTATTCTCACATCCCTGGTCAGCAAGGATTTCAAGCTCAAATATCGCCGCAGTGCGCTCGGTATGTTCTGGTCGGTGCTCAATCCTTTCCTCATGATGTGCGTGCTCACCGCAGTCTTCAGCTTCATGTTCCGCTTCGATATCGAGTACTATCCGCTCTACCTTATTTTGGGAACAACGCTCTTCTCGCTCATGGGCGATTCGACCACGAACGCTATGAACTCGATCGTCGAATCTGCACCGCTCATCAAGAAGATCCGCATCGAGAAAATACTGTTCCCGCTGGAAAAAGTGGTCTTCCAGCTGATCAACTACTGCCTTTCCCTCATCGCGGTCGCGGTGGTCATGATCTTCTTTCAGGTGGTTCCCACGATCAACCTGATCTTCCTGCCGCTGCTCTTGCTCTACGTACTCATGTTCAGTGCTGGTCTCGGTTTCCTTCTTTCAGCGCTCGTGGTCTTCTTCCGCGATATCTCACATCTGTGGAGCGTGGTCATCACCGCCTGGACCTATGCAACACCCCTGTTCTACCCCATGAGCATCTTGCCTGACTGGATGCAGTCGGCCATGAACTTCAATCCGATGTACCAATACGTGACCTACTTGCGTGACATCGCGCTCTGGGGCATCACGCCGAGTCTCGAACAGAATCTTGTCTGCTTCGCGATCGGGGCGGTCATGTTGGCTCTCGGCTATCTGGTGTTCCGCAAACTGCAGAAGAAATTCATCCTCTACGTATAGGTACCGATGGGCAAGCCGATGACAGAACAGACCGCACAAGAAAAACCGAATCAGGGCTTTTTGGCATCGTATTCATTCGACGATGCCGATCTTGAGACCATGATCGAAGTCGACCATGTGAGCATGATCTTCAACATGGCCTCCGAACAATTGCACAGCCTTAAGGAATACGCGATCTCGCTCGCACGCCGCGAGCTGAGCTTCAAAGAATTCCGCGCGTTGAACGACATCTCGCTCACGGTGAAGCGTGGCGATGTGTTTGGCATCATGGGCACGAACGGCTCTGGCAAATCCACCCTTCTCAAGATCATTGCTGGCGTCCTCGATCCGAGTGAAGGCACGTGCAGCATCAATGGATCGATCGCTCCGCTCATTGAATTAGGAGCGGGCTTCGACCTTGAGCTCACTGCGCGCGAGAACATCTATCTGAACGGTGCGCTCTTGGGCTATTCGAAAGAATTCATCAATGAGCACTTCGACGAGATCGTGAATTTCGCCGAGATCCGCCCGTTCCTCGACATGCCCATGAAGAACTACTCTTCGGGCATGGTCGCACGCGTGGCATTTGCGATCGCCACGGTGATCGTGCCCGATATCCTCATCGTGGATGAGGTCCTTTCCGTTGGCGACTTCATGTTCCAGCAAAAATGCGAACGCCGCATCCAAAGCTTGATCCGCGACTACGGCGTTACGGTGCTCATCGTTTCCCATAACAGCGACCAGATCGAACGCCTCTGCAACAAGGCGATCTGGATCGAAAAAGGCCACACCCGCATGATCGGTCCAGCAGATGAAGTGTGCGATATCTATCGCTCGATCGGTGGCCGCGTAGGAAGCAAAGAAGCCGAGGCGCGCGTCTATGACATGATGATAAGCCCACTCGAACCTCGCGAAGACAGCATCCAAACCATCTCTGGCAAGAATCGCTACAGCATCAGCGCTCAGCTTTTCGCACGTTCGTTCACGTTTTCGAGCAACTCGTCGGCAGTTATCGCCTCAGGCGAAGACGCTTCTTCGTGTCTGCTTGCGAACACCCTTGCTGGCTCATTGGAATCAGCGCTTCTTCTGGTGAAGCACGGCAGCATTCCTGATGAAGCAAGGAGTGCACTTGAAGAGTGCAGCGTCAAAGACCTCTTCATCATAGGTTCAGAGTCTTTCATCTCGAACAGAGTCGTTGAAGAGCTTTCAAGCCTGACCAGTGCGACCCTCCACCAGATACCAGGAAAGACCCTGCAAGAGCTCACGATGGCCGTGTATCGCGCCGGCACCGAATATGGCAGTGGATGGAGCGATACCGCCTTCATCACCTACGATGGCTGCATCGGCGATGTGCTTTCCTTCATGCCCTTCATCTATGGGCAGAAGTGCCCGCTCTTCTTCAGCGTTGGCAACAATCAGCTTACCGAAGAGATCCGTGAGCTCGTTGATGCAAAGCGCTTCGATCGGCTGATCTCGCTGGGCGGACTGAGCTTCGATCTTATCGATCATTACAAAGCGTACGGTCTTGATGTTGTCAGGATCGTGGGCGCGAACCTCTTTGACGCAAGCCGTATGATCAACAAATGGCAGATCGAGCAAGGTCTTACTCCTGAAGGCGAGGTTGTCATCTCTTCGATCTGGAGCCTCTACGACATCCTTGCAGTGGGAGCATACGTGGGCTTGCATCATGCGTTCATCTGGCTCGAAGATTCTCAAAGCTTAGATAGCGTTGCGAACATCATGGATTTCATTGCCAGCCATGCAGCGAGCATCGAAACCCTCACTTTCGTTGGAGGCGAAACGCGCTCCAACAAGAACGATCAGGAATTGCTCGGGAAGGCGCTCGAAGCAGCTCAGGCTATTCAGGCTTGCGACTGAGCAGGTCGCGCACGAGACGGGCAGGCGAAGTGATGGCTCGCCCCGCTTTGAAGCTTACACTGCCCTTGATGTCCTCGATGCTGCTCACCAGCTGATCGATCATCTCTCGACTGTCCTCGGTCCACGCGAAAAGCGTATGGTACTCAGCCCATGTCCGCCAAAAGCGCACGGCGAATCGCTCTTGCTGCAATAACACCTTCGTATAGCCCAGATAGGGGAACGAAAGCGCTTCGCGCGGCTGAGCGAGAGCGAAGACTTCATCGACACGCTCGTCAAGGCTATAGAGCTTGCGCCATGCTTCACGCTGCGAGAAGAAATAGGCTGCTGCTTCTTCATAGTTGTCCAAAAGCGCCTCTGCAATCTCTTCGGCCGTCATCTTCACGCCCCCGCGACCCGAGAAGTTCGCATAGCGAGCGCGCTCGATGTTCTCGGCATCCAAATAGCCGAAACCTCCCAGATAGTCGTAGACGAAGACCGGTGTGGCAGAGAGCACGCAATACTGAACCGTCTTGCCGATGGTGATCACCACATCGAAGCTCTGAATGACCTCGGGGGTGACCTCACGCTCATCCGCTCCCGGACCGATATGGTGGACGCTCAAACCCCGCTCTCGCAAAAGCTCCAGCGCTTCGCCAACTTCAGCTGGCATATGGCCAGAAACGCAGAGGACCGACTGAGGGCGCGCTCCCTTTACAGGGACCGGGCGGTCGAAAGCGAACTCGGAGGGCGCCGGATTAGGAAAGATCGTCTGGGGAATACTTTCGTTCAGCGCTTCATCGTAGAACGGCTGCATCGCATCACGTGCTTCGGGCGAAACATACACCTCAAGCGAAGCGATCGACTCTTCAAGGAGCGGAATGTAGGGGTATTCATCGCATACCGCCTCCATCGCCCCCATATGATTGAAGATGAAGCGCGGCAGGTTCGGCAAACGCTCCTCTTGCTCTTGTTCCGAGGCTGCATTGAAGCCGTCCAATGCCCGCACGAACGCAAACGGCAACACTTGCGAATTGACCCATACATAGTCGAACGAATAGAGATCGAGATCCGCCTCTTCATCAGTGATAACGGGAATGTCATCCCGCTCGAACATCTCTTTCAAGGAACCTTCGAAGGTTGATGCGAACACCAGTACCTCGGCGCCTTTGCGCTTCAGGCAACTCGCTAGCTGTGCGGTCACGATCGTGGAACCCATGACCTGCGCGATCGTGGTATGCGAGATAAGGATGCGCGTGTTCGTAAGATCCATGAGCTAGTCCTGGTTGGGGTGAAGGTCGGTACCTAGATAGTCGTTCCAGAACTCCCAAGACGTGAGCTTTGGCTTGGCAGCAGCATAGGCTTCGCACACTGCCTTGCCGCGCTTGCGATAGTCTTTTTGGAGCGCATGCCAACGATCCATGAGCGCACGATAGCGATCGTGGTCGATCGTGCGGACGGCAGCGACCTCGCCATGATGGTCGACCGCTGCGATACGGGTCGTAAGCGCAGAATCAACGGCAAGATGCGCAGCAGAGGTGTAGATGGCTCTACCTATACGATCACGCAACAATGCTTGCGGCACAAGATGACGGTCGTAAGGCAACGTACGCCACAACTTGATGAACTGCGCCTTTGGCGTGAACTCCTTCGCCTGGAGCTCCTTGCCTGCCGGCACGCTCGAAAGGCACTCGAGATCGAGCTCTTCGTAAGGCACCATGACCTCGTTCTTCTTGCCCTTTTCTTGCATGATCACATCGCCGTTCGGGCGCATGATGAACTCCGGCCCTTTAAGATAGTCTGCCAACCCATCCAGTATGAGCTCGACGGTGTCATAGGCCATGAAGCGCATATTGAGATGGACATCGCGCATGATGCGTGCCATGAAGAACTTCTCGTTGGGCATTTGGTTGACCGCAATGGTGATCAGATAGTTTCTGATGTACTGGTAGCAGTCGACCGAAGGACGGAAACGGTCTTCGAAGCCAGCATGCCAAACGCAAATGCCATTCATGGTCATATAGATCGGCTGGGAACGAATGCCATAATCCACATCGTCGCAACGAATGAAAAGCGGCAGTGGCAAGCCAACCTCTTGGATGCGCTTTACCGGAATGCAGCAGAACCACCACGCTCCATACGCATTGGGAACCTCCACGTCGATCGCCTCATTTTGGACGATATCCGCAGCCTCGTTCATCATCAGGTCCTTCTTGATGGAACAATAGCCACCAGAACGTCTCACATAGGACACGTCTTCGAACAGACGATACGGTTCTTCGATCGGCAACATGGCACCATTGATGAATGCATCAAGATACTTGCCCTTGCACAAAGACAGCAGGTTGAACGTGCGCTTGATAGATTCGGTCGACACGCTCACGTCATCGTCCATGAGCAACACATGGGTAACGCCCGTATCGCTTGCCATCGCTTCCATCATGCCACGAGCGAATCCGCCCGATCCGCCCACGTTCTTGTTAGGGATCACGTGCACCTGATCGGTGCTGAGCGCCTCTCCATCGAGCGTCTGGCCATTGTCGATAACGAACATCTGAAAATGGGAAGCGATCGGCTCATCGGATCCGATGATCTCTTCTTTCACCATCTCGATATTGGGAATGATGTAATCTTCTTTCTTGAAAGTGGTGGTGCAGAGCGCCAGAACAACGGGGTTGACCTGGGATTCATCGCCCATCGTATAGTACACGCCGCTCTTAAGGCAGATGGCTTCACGCGCCTGCAGCACAAAACCCACCACCTGCTTGTCGGTCTTCGGCACGGGGATCGTAACGCGATAGAGCCCCTGTTCGGTTTCTTCGCACGCGAAATACGACAAACGCGAACCGCTCACCAGCGCCTGCGTTGCCGCATCTCCTTCCGAGCGGCCAACCCATCCGATCACGCAATTCAGGTCGTCAACGACAAGCTCGAGCGTAACTTCCTCGATCTGCGCATAGCGTTTCCACTTCGCAAGCGAACAAGCATTGAAATAGGTGAAGAAGTCGAGCGTCCCCGAAAAAGAAAGACCTTCTCCCAAGACAGCTTCCGCAGCACGATCCGCAAGGTCGGCGCTTAGGGATTCGTGCTTGCAATACAGATCCCATCCGCCAAGCGGTTCAGCGGATGTGGGAAGAATGACATTTGACAACGTATGGCGAACTAAACTCATGTGTACGCTCCGTCCTTTCGGACCCTTTCGTCTTCTGAACCATCATAACAAACACCGCATACGTTCGAAGCGCCCCGCAAGCAGCATGCTTAATAGGGAGAAACGATTCGGTAGAGCTTCTTGTCTCCTTCGGAAAGCACCAGCTCGAAACCAGGAGTGTTCTCGTTGATGGATTCGATCCCTCTCCAAAGCTCAGGATCATAGGCGCTTGTGAAGTTCATCTGATCCTTGCCATTGGCCATGATCAAAACATAATCCGCACCCGTTTCGCGAACCGCCTCTTGCACCTGCTCATCGGTTACGAGCGAAGAAAGCTGCTCGCGCATGAGCGCGCCCTGTTCTGACTCGTTCGTCCTTCCATAGCCAGCGATCGATCGATAGTAAACGGGCAGATCGCTCAAGCCATAGGCCATCATCGAGCCATCGTAAGGGAGATTCAGAACAACATCGTCCTCATCGATCAATTCGTTCACTCTATCGACGAAATTCTTTTCGGTATCGGTATAGGGAACGTCGATCTCGCGCCCTGCGTGAGTTGCCGTGATGTTCTGCACATGCTTGAAGAACGGCAGGTTGCCAGGCGCAACGGGAGAATAGATGGCAACGCAAACGAGCGCGATGACGATCCCAGCTGCGATCTTGTTCTGTCGACCTTCTGCGCGCGCAGGACGCAAGGTCGCCAAGACCTTTTGAACGATCCTCACCAGAGCATAAAGGCCGGCAACGGCCAAAGGAATACCAGCTACCCCAACGAGCGCTGCTGCACGATACGGATCGGTGTACCAGAAGCCCGCCAGAAAATGCTTGAGCCAGCAATTGCCCAACGAGGCTGCCGCGATGAAGATGCACGCAGCCAAAGCATACGAGACAACGACCCACGCCAAGCGCCGTTTTTTCACGACGATGTAGAGGATACCGAGCAAGACCATGATGCCCAAGACGTATTGAGGCAACGGCAACGCAAGGGAAAGGCTGATCGAGCTTGCTATCGCCTGCGTTACGCTCATGAGGGGAGGCCAATAGTAATTGACCGTCGATTGCAGGAAGGGAAGCTTGAAGAGCAAAAACCAGAACGCAACGATGAGCAACGCAAGGATGATCCCCGAGATGATCCGCGCGCGCGTTGGCTTCTTTTGCTTGTTCGCTGTTGCGTTTCTTCGAGCAAAATACTGCGCGATGGCCTTCGAACCTTCATATACAACGTAGGGAGCAAGGATGACCATCGCAACGAAGACGGCATTCGGTTGGCAGAACGCTATCGCCATAACGCCCAGCACGAACAAGACCACATATACCGCACGCTGCTTTTTGGGAGTGCTCACGCCAACTGCCTGCATGAAAGTAAAGCAGAGCAGCGGCACGAAAGCGGTCGAAACCAGGTTCGGATACAGCGGCCAATGTGCCAAGATCACCCAAGGATACGCGCCGAACGCGAAGGTGACAAACGCTCCGATGAGCAATGCAAGATGATTCGACTTGAACAGTCTGTTCAAGAACAAGCAGCTCGAAAGCGCGAAGACGCACGTGATGAAAACGCAATTGGTCGCATTCGCAGCAACCCCAACGGGCACGTTGAAGAGCGAAACGGCAAAGCTGCTTATCGTATGCCAAGCAGCAGGATAGAACTCATGCGACAAGAAGGCGTAGGGATAATTCGCACCTTCATCGAGATAGACCGATCCATCGAGCGAAGACCATGCCCCCGATTCCACAAAGCTTCGGATGAGGTTGTAGTGGAACACGTTATCGTAGGTTTCAGCAACGTGCCCAAGCGTTGGCATCGAGCTTAAATAGAAGAAGGAATAGACCGCAAGCCCCACACCGATATACAGCAACGGATAGAGCCCGAGGCTGCTCTGCGGGGAAATCTGCGCACTTGCTGTCTTTTGGCGCTGCGCTCTTTTATGACCAGCGCTCACGCCGAACACAACAAGGCTCACGATCAGAACAGGCAATCCGATGCTCAGAGCACTAGCGACCAAACCTGCCTTCTCATATACGATCCCGAGGATGCAATAAGCTGGTATCGAGACAAAAGGAGCGAACGCAAAAGCTTCCCACTGCGAAAGACGGGTTGCTTTGAGAATGAAGAATCCTGGCAAGTAGAGCACGAATGCTACCACGATGCATGACAGTATGAATTCAGGGATCATTGCGCTATCGTTTCCTAACGCCTTTTTCGGAATCGTTCGTAATGCGTCTGCATCGTCTTATACAGCCCGCTTGCTTCGAGCTTTTCGGCAAGACGCCGCACCGCTGTCTTTCGTTCAGCACACACACGATAATAGAGCGGCTTGAGGATATAGACCTCATATCCTTTCTCTTTCAAGTACGCCACGCGATCGACCTCGAGCGACCCTTGGATATCAGTGATGCGTGCAAGGACCTCTTCATCATCGATCGCATCAAGGATAGCCTTGCCGTAGTCGTAATCGATCCGATAGATCAATCTCGTATACAGCCCATCCAAGTCGTTTCTCTGCGCAAAGGCAAGGTTGTGCGCAATGCCTGCGAGCATATCGCGGATCTTCACAGCTGACCAAGACGGCTCTTTATAATCTTCGCGATAACAATAGACCGGTTCGGGGATCACATAATACTCCCCCGCCAGAGCAAGCGCGTTGACGAAGAAGACCGGGTCCTCGTACCAGCGATACAGCGGGAACCGTAAGCCCTGTTCGGAAAAGAGTTCGCGCTGATAGATGAAACGTATCCAGCCATAATCGAACTGATCTTGTTCAAGAGAACTGAACCCTGCCTCTTTGATGGTATAGGGCGTCTCATCGCCGTAGTAAGACAGGGTCACCTCTCCCGAGGGGAGGAACGAGATGAAGGACCCGCCGCACATCTTCGCTTCATTTTGAAGGGCCGCCGCATAAAGCTGCGCAAGCGACGAAGATGACGGGTAATAATCATCAGGATCGATGAAGGCCAAGAATCGTCCCTGAGCAAGATCGATGCCACGATTGCGCGCCGCACCTGCTCCGCCATTCAGCTCCGCATACACGCTCAATCGATCATCGACCTGAGCGATCTCTTCCATGATGGCGACCGAACGATCGCTCGAGCCATCATCGATGCAAATGACCTGAATCGAAACGCCCTCTTGCCCGAGAACGGATTCAAGGCACGTGAGCACATAGTCTTCTGCGTTGTAGACCGGAATGATCACGCTCAGCTCTGGATCAGAAGCGTTTTGTGCGCCTGCCTGGTCTGCGGGAGCGCCCCCTTTAGCGATCTCGAGTGCTGGATAATCGAGCGAAGAGGGCTTCGCGCCCAACACAGTTCGCTCGTTATAGCTCAGCGCATCATAGATTCTGAGTAGCTCCGCCCAAAGCGGCACGAGAACACTCGTATAGATACGGCGCAAAAGATCCCTGTCCGTTTTGCAAGCCTCATCAGCGAAGAGCCACTCGATCAATCCATCGAATGCAGCCCTTGCCGCAAGATAGTCCTTCTTGCTCGCTTGCAGTGCGCCTTCGGTGAAATGACACGTCCGTGCGATCAAGCCAGGATAGTAGCTCGAGTCTTCCTTCTGAAAGCCTGTTTTGCTATAGAAGCCTCCTGCCAAAAGGCCACAGAGCAACACGCGCGCATCATCTACAAGATCGCACGTTTCATAACAACAGCCGATCGCGCCTTCGCAAACAAGCTGATCAGCCATACCTGTTTTGACCCAAGCGATCACACGCTGAAGCGATTTCGTGCGAAGATCCGGCAGGTCGAGCGCCACGAATTCTCGACCTCGAATATTCTTGCTCTCGATCGTTTTGAACGTTTCGCTCTCGACAAGCTGCATCCCGTCAATAATACACGCATCCTGCGCATGGGCTTCTACGATCATCGCGCCAAAGGCTGCGTCATGCGCATCGTAAAGACAGATCAGTTCGTCATGCTGCGAAAGCACCGCGGTAAGCTTACGCAGTGCTTTTTGCGCTGCCTTTGGCTCAGAAGAAGAGAAGATGACCGCAAATGACCGCTCAACAGGGATCGGGCCAAGATGCTCCTGGAAGAAGCCTTCGCTATCTTCAAGCATGCTCGATAGCACTTGCCATACCGCTTCGTCGAATACCGCCTCATCCAGAAGACCCCGCTCTTGCAGCTGGCGAAAATCCTCTACGAAGCGCTGGTAGAACGGATACTGCAAGTTGGGCGTAAGGCGATGAAGGTTCCAGTGATAACCTCCGTACTGCACTTGCGCCAAACGTTTCCCGAGCGTTTCGAGCAACCCGCGCTCTTCCAAAAAGCGCCACATTTCGGCGTATTCATCGCAAATGCAGAAGACTTTCTCAAGCGATTTGACCGAAGAGTTCGTATTGTCGATGCGATAGTGAAGACAAGCTTCATTGCTCAAGAAAACACGACGAGCACAAGCGAACACTTTGAAATTGAACGAGGTGTCTTGAAAAGAGGCTCCTGGTGTAGGCAAGAAGTCGATCTTATTGCTTGTGAGAAAATCGCGTCGATACAGCGCGCTCCAGATAGCAGGCTGGGTCAGAAAGATATCCTGTTTTTCGCGCGGATCGAGAACAACACCGCATGAACAATGTTCGAGATTGGGCAGGATCGGATCCTCGTGATAGTCGATGCCGCTCATATGCGTGTAGAAGTTGGTCTTGACGACCTCAACATCGTTGTCTTGCGCAAGCGTGACCATGCGCTCGAGCCCATCTTCGTCGATGAAATCGTCAGACTCCACGATGGCGATGTATTCGCCTTGCGCAAACTCAAGCCCCTTGTTCATAGAGTCGCCATAGCCTGAATTCGGTTTGGTGATGACCTTGATACGCGCATCGTTCTTTGCGTATTCAGCCAAGATCTGAGGGGAAGCGTCGGTCGATCCATCGTCGATGCAGATGATCTCGATGTCTTCGAGCGTTTGACGCACCAAGAATTTAAGGCATTTCCTCAAATAACGCTCAACATTGCATATCGGAACAAGAACACTCACAAGAGGCGAATGGTTGCTCATAAGAACCTCTTCCTAGCGCTCGTCTATGATGACGGTTTCTTCTACGATGGCGACATTCGTCTGCATGTTCGCTTGCTCAGCTTCATCTTGGGCAACCTGCAATTCACGGTCGTTGCAATAGCGCTCGAATTTCTCGATCGCGAGCTGTTGCGTGAGCTCCTTGAGCTTCGTATCAGTCTGAGAAAGATGAACGCTGAGATTGAACCCTAAGATGAGCAGGATGAAGATGAAGAGCAAGAACACCAGATTCGCAGGAGAGATGATCCCGGCAAAATCGGAGATAACATAGAAGATCTGCGGGAAGATGCTCAAGATGAGCAACAAGCCAGCAACGCAGAACCAGAAGATCGAATCTTCGAGCCTCACCTGCGCGTTGCGTACCTTACGCGTAATGAAGATGAGCGTGAGGATAGAAACGACAATAAGACCGATGCGAAGAACAAGGCTCACTGGCTATCGCCCCCGATCTTCTTGCGGAAGAATTGCAAAAAGAGGATCGAGATAGCCATGCGCATCATGTACATCGCAGAGCTCCAGGGCTTCAAATAGCTCTCGCCTGCAACACGTTCCTGCATTTCAACGGGCACTTCGACAACTTTTGCTCCAGCGCGCTTGATGAGATACGAAACCGTGTCGGGTTCAGGACCATAGTTGAGCCCGTTGGCCATATAGGCGATCATGCGCTTGTTGAATGCCCGCATGCCTGAAGTGGGGTCGGTGATGTTCTTCCCCGTAGTGACCTTGATCGACCACTGGATCAAATTGCTTCCGAACATACGCAACGAATTGGGCTTCTTCTGATCGATGAAGCGCGATCCTATAGCGATGTCATAGATCTTGACCGCATCGCGCAGTTCGGCGATGTACTCAGGAAGATGTTGCCCGTCAGCATCGAACTGAATCGCGCAATCGTAGTTATGACGATAGGCATATTTCAAGCCAGCCTGAAAGGCACCTGCCAAGCCGAGGTTGGTCGCAAGATCCAGGAAGGGATAGTGGTTTTCTCGACAGACCCGCTCGGTTCCATCGCTCGACCCATCGTTAACGATGAGGAAATCGACATCTGGCGCTTCTTTTTGCACCGAATCGATAGTTGCTTTGAGCGATTCCTCTTCGTTATAAGCAGGTATGATGAGCAGTGTTTTCACTAGGTTCCTTTGAATGATCATACAGCGCTGAATCTATAACTAACCCTACATTATACTGGATTGAACGTCCCTTTATTCACGCAACCATATCGTATTGCTTTAAAGGTAGATCGCCTCAACCGCTATATGCGCCATTCCATGATCGTCTTACCTGCCGCCTTTTTGATATCTGCTTCGAACGCTTCATCGATATCAGGTATATCGCTCACGCGCACGACCTGACCTATGATCTGACGCAAATACGAAACGACCGAAGGGTCAGTTGCATAGAGATCGATCGTTGCTTCAAAATCATCTCGTCCACTTCTGCTGCTTCCGAACAGGCGCAGGCCTTTTTCAAGCACCATGCGTGTGTTTATCGGCACCGGATTCTCCGAGACACCCAGAAGCGAAATCGTCCCTTCAGGCTGAATGCGATCGATGATCTGATCGATCGCAGCGCTGCAACCCAACCCCCCGACACATTCGAACGCATGGTCTATCTTAAGATCAGGCGGAATCTGGGTCGTATGATAGGTCGCGTCCACGAACGTGAAGTCAGACAATTTAAAATCGTTCAACCCGAACACGCAGACATGCGAACTCGGCAGTATCTTCTTGAGCATGAGCGCCGTAATGTAGCCGAGGTTCCCGTCGCCCCATATACCGATCGTGGAACGGCTATCGTGGCTGAATCGAATAAAGCGGCTCACCGCATGCATAGATACCGATACCAATTCAGTGAAGGCAGCCACATAAGGATCGACGCCTTCGGGCACCAAAACTGCCCTATCGGGAGTAGTGACGATCAGCTCTTGCATAAAACCGTCGGTCGAACTTCCGCGGAACTTGCTCGTGCGTAGGTAATTCTCGGCTCTATAGGAATCCTGCTCACAGGGGATGTTCGGAATCATCACAACCATATCGCCTGGTCGGAAGGTATTCGTTCGATCTTCAACGACTTCACCGAGCCCCTCGTGAATAAGCGCCATCGGCAATTTCTGCGCCATGACCTCGGGCGGACGCGTTCCCTGATAATAGCGTTGATCGGCATGGCAGATCGAAAGCAAGCGCGGACGAACTATGAGGGATTCATCGGTGATGGGCTCATCAACGATCGCGACCTCGATACGTCGTGGCGCTGTAAGTTGATAGACTGCGTTGAGCATTGCTATTCCATCCCGAGGAGCGCGTGCGCGATCTTCAAATCCGAAGGATAGGTGATCTTGATATTGAACGGCTCACCCTTTACCAGCTTTACCGGTTCGCCTTGCGTAGTGAAGATCTTGCACGCATCGGTAAGCACGCTCTTCTCATCTTCGGTCAGGCAATTGAAGACCTGTTGCATCTTCTTGATCTTGAATGTTTGCGGCGTTTGACCTTGATACAGATGGCTTCTGTCGGGAATGTTCGTGATGATCTCGCCATCGATGCTCTCAACGATCGTGTCGGTACAAGGCATGACCGTATCGCACATATCGTATTCTTCCATCGCGTGAATGTTGTCTTCGATGATGCGGTACGTGACAAAGGGACGAACTGAATCATGTGTGATGAGCGCCGCCTCGTTATCGAGTTCGTAGTTTGCATCGAGGTAATCGATCGCATTCATGATGGTGTCGTTGCGCGTAACGCCGCCAGCAAGCACTTTGATGCGCGGATCGTTGCCAAATTGGCTCTTTAAGATATCTTTCGTGGGTTCGATCCAGTTCTCAGGACAAAGCACGAGCACTTCTTCTATCTCAGAAAAGGTGATGAATTTCTCAACCGTATAGATAATGATCGGCTTTTCATTGAGCAGTAAATACTGCTTGGGCTTATCCTGGCTACCCATGCGCGAGCCCCTACCACCAGCAAGAATTGCCGCAAAAAGCATGCCTGGTCCTTTCATCGCATCCATTTCTCAGATTCCTTATAACGCATACCATAATTATGTCTTACAAATCTCGCGTGAAGCATCGCAGTGCGGTGATTTCTTCACTCCGTGCTTCATTCTCCATCGAGAACCCGAAATTCCAACATATTGTGAAAACCGCCTCGTTCGCTTTCAGGGGGAAGCTTCATGTAGTCTCCGTAAAAATCCGTCAGATAAGTATCGTAGTCTGCCAAGATGTTACAGGTTCGCCCTTCGAATTCGATAGGGACATAGTCTTCGATCGTGGTCCTTTTCAAGCGCTCTTGCTCAAAAGAATGCGCTCCTCCATAGGGTATAACGTCACATCCGTTTCCTTCATCGAACTGCCTACGCAAGCCATCGATCTTGTTTATCAAGTAACTCTTCGAGAAGAAAATGCTCACGATCTTAGCGATGCGATACAGAACTTTTCGCGAACTCCCGCCATTTTCAGGGAACTTGTATCCGCAACGGACAATATAGAGATTCTTCCAGAACTCGATCTTTTCATACAGCTTCTTTTGATCGTTCTCCTCATCGGGAAGCACGTCATAGGGGAAAAGGTCGATCCAGACTCCTTGGCTCATGTTGAGATGAGCAGAGTATTTTTCGGAGTAGATGGTATTCTTCCGCCTGATCTTGCCGAACACGAATCCGCAGTTAGGCTCTGTATGATAATTCTGCAGCGTGAACCTATCATCGAGCTCGCTAGCTGCGACCTCGCAAAACCGGTCGTAATCTTCTCGCAGCATTCCTATATCGATGTCATCGTCCCACGGTATGAAGCCTCCGTGACGCACCGCCCCTAGGCAAGAACCGCCAGCAAGAAAATACTGCAGGTCATATTTTTTACAAATACGCAGAAACTCATCGAGCAGCTCAAGTTCGAACTGCTTGATAAGGTGAAGATCGTCTTGGTCTGCCAAAGGATTGCCTACTTCCATATCGAGAAATGTATCTATAAATATACCGCATAAGTTATGCCGAATCGCTCTTTGCCGAATATCCTCTTCGATGCTCTTTGGAAACGATACGCTAGACTAGGTATGTGCGAACAAGCACAGAGAAGAGACGAGCGCGAGGCAAGGCTATCTCGTTGCGATCAAGGCAACCAAACGCAAACGAGTAGACGTATTAAAGGGCAGCATCACCTATGGATTATCGGTCCATTCTTTCAAATTTTTCTGTTGCGTTAGGCGCCCAAGGCCTCAGTACGCTCGTTGGCCTTTTGACCTCGCTCATCGTTCCCAAATTGCTCGGTGTTGCAGACTTCGGTTATTGGCAGCTCTTCATTTTCTACACCACCTACCTGTCGCTCTTTACGCTCGGCTTGAATGATGGCGTGTACCTCATCGAGGGAGGCAAGCGAAGGGACGAAACGAACAAAAAGCAACTTGCCTCTCAGTTTTGGGTCGAATGCGGCTACCAATTCATCTTCGCAGGCATCATCGTTGCAGTAGCGCTTTCAGGGGTGTTCGATGGCGATCGCTCCTTCGTCATTCTGATGACGGCAGTCTATCTTCTCCTTAACAACTGCTCTAACTTCTTTGGATATCTTTTCCAAGCGATGAACGAATCGAAGCTTTATTCGATCTCGACCATAATCAATTGCACGTGTTTTCTTGCGCCTCTTCTGGTAATGCTCGTTACGGGCGATTCCGATTTTAGGCATTATGTTTTCTTCTATGCCATTGCCCGCTTGGCTTCACTAGGGTTCTCCTTATGGAAAGGCCGCGACTTCCTCCATGCTGGCCTTGTCGACATCCAAACTTCATTCCGTTTGGCCTGGAAGAGCATCAGGGCTGGTAGCAAGCTCTTGCTCTCAACCATAGCGGGATCGTTGATCTTAGGTATTGCCCGATTCATGGTGGATGCGAATTGGGGTATCGAAGAGTTCAGTATCGTTTCCTTGGCTGTTTCGATCACTTCTTTCGTCATGACGCTCGTGTCGCAAGCAAGCATGGTCCTCTTCCCCGCACTTCGCCAGGCCGAGAAGGACGAAGCTGTCAATTTCTATCTGGCAGCAAGCAATGCCCTTGATGTGCTCCTGCCTCTCACCTATGTCCTCTATGCTCCTATGGCAGCTCTGCTTACCTGGTGGCTGCCACAGTATGAAGCGAGCTTTACCTTCTTCGCGCTGCTCATGCCCTTATGCATATTCAACAGCAGGATGGGCGTAGTAGGTAATACCTTCTTGTGGGTGCTGCGCAAAGAGAGCCGTCTTTTAGCGATCAACATCGCTACGTTGGGCATCAGTGCGCTGTTCGCGGTCGTTGGAACGTTCTGGTTTCATTCGATCGGTATCGTATTTGGAGGGGCCGTCTTAGCAGTGATCGTTCGCTCTCTGTATACCGAATGGTATATCGGACGAGAGTTCAAGGTACAAAAGGTCAGTTCGATGGCAGGCTCGATCGTTGTCACGATCTGTTTTGCGATAGCTACTGCGCTTCTTCCCCTCTGGACGGCATGGGTGGTCGTGGCGGTCATTTGCGCCATATACAGCATAACGAACCTCAAGCGCTTCAAGTGGGCGCTGAACCTCTTAAGAGCATAGAAAGATCTCCAGACGAGGATGGATCAAATGAAAGAATTGAGTCGCGAAGAAGTCCAAAGAGTCGAGACCAAGCTTCTTGAAGAATTCGCAGACATCTGTGAATCGCACGGCCTGAGCTATTACTTGGCTTACGGAACGCTGATCGGGGCTGCTCGCCACCAGGGATTCATTCCCTGGGACGATGATGTCGACGTTATGATGCCACGCAAGGATTTTGAGATCCTGTTCTCTGAATTCAACGGATGGCGCCTGCGCGATACGTCGCAGTTCGTTCATTGCCGGAATGAAACATGCCGCTTTCCCTTTGCTCGCATCATGGACACGCGAACGCTCGTCGATGAGGAATATTCCGAGGGCGAAGAAGAATTGGGAGCGTGGATCGACATATTCCCTCTTGATGACATGCCCTTAGATGCCGACAAGCTATTCAAACGTATAGGATATTGGAACACCGCACGAATGCTCGCAGCCTCAGATCCCAAAAAAGGAGCTACCCCTTTTGCGCGTTTGGCGAAGAAGATCCTCGTTCCCTGCTATCGCCGCAAGGGGGCAATTCACTATGCCAAGAAGATGGACCGCGCTGTTTTGGATTGGGACAACCGCGACCGATCAAGCTACGCGGAGATCCTTGGCATTACCGAGCGAGAGAAGCCGCTACCAAAAGCATGGTTCGAACCAGCTCTTCTGCCGTTTGGAGACCGAGAATACTGCGTTCCAGCCTGCTATGACGAGGTGCTCTCTTCTTGCTATGGAGACTGGCGAGCGCTTCCACCAGAAGAAGAGCGTATCCCCCACTCGGTAAAGGTATTCCTCAAAGAGGGCGAGGTGCTCGACTAGAGCTTCATCGCACTGGAGTCCTGAGGCTAAACTCGTTCAAGGTCGCTTCACTTGTACAGGGTGCGCGCGAAGCGAAAGGCTCTTACCACTTTATGTCGTGACCTGCGTTGATCATGGCGCGATATGCCTGCAGCGCAACGCCCATCAGCCCTGAATTGTAGATGATGCGCCCATAGTAGGTTTTACGTAGCGCGCCCTTATACTTGCGCGCATTACGCGCAGAGATGATCTGGTTGGAATTCCACGTAGGGAAATTCTCGTCGAGATACGCGCGATTGTAGTTCAACTCTGCTGGAAGATCAGCCGTCTTGTCGTATGAGACGCGAAACATGAGCGAAAGCCCCAAGTGAAGGAATGCCGCCGCATCAAGGAAGTAAAGGAGCTTGCCGCTTGCCTCTTTGAGATAAACATCTTTGACCTCGAGCATTGCTTCATAGGTCGATGCGATCTTGCTCTTATCGATCGTTGTCATGATCGAATCGTTGCGAATGATGTAGTTCACGAGCGCATGGGGCGTAAAGGCAACGCGCTTCACCTGAGGATAGGTGAGCAAATGCAGCATCATATCGTCGAAGATGCGCGGCGGGTTTTCGAAATCGTGAATGTTCTTCAGGATCTCGGCCCTGAAGAATTTGTTCCACGGCGCTCCATTGAGTTCGAGCAAACGCTGGGGCTCGAGTTCCACGAAGAACGGCGCGCGCTCTTCGGTCATTTCAGTGGATAGTGTTTTGCCAGTATCGACATCCACTCGACGAAACCCGCAAACTGAGATATCTGCGTCATTCTCTTTGGCTGCACTATAGAGACGTTCGGCGAAATCTGGTTCGACATAATCGTCACTGTCGACAAAGCCGATATACTCTCCGCGCGCGATCGCGATCGCATCGAGACGCCCGCGCCATACGCCCTCGTTCTCCTTATCGATCACCACGATGGTATCGGGATAACACTGTTCATAATCGCGCAAGATAGCGAGGCAATTGTCCGGTGAGCCATCATTGATGCAGATGATCTCAAGATCGTTGAGCGTTTGGTTCACCAACGAATCAAGGCATCGTGGCAAATACGTTTCAACGTTGTAGCAAGGAATGATGATGCTTGCGGTCTTTTGGGACATGAAGGCTGCTCCGTATCGAAATCAATAGGCCAACCTCTTCATTGTACCTATAGTTCTTCTTTTCGCGACAGAACTATCCCTTTTCTCCCAAGCCTTCCACTAGCCCTCAAGCTCTGGAAGAGCCTGTGCTTGCAGTTGGTTGCCACGGTCTTTTTCGGCCTCATTCGAAGCGCTCTCGATGACTTTGCCGGAGCCATTCTTCTTGCGCCTGCTGAAGAGTTCCTTCCAGTCGCTTGCCGCAAGCACCGTGCCGCCCATGATCAAGAAGCAGCACACGATCTCGACAACGCCAGGCACCGTGCCCAAGATCACGAAACCGAACACGACCGCCCAAGCAGAATAGGTGATGTTGAGCGCCATGCCCTTCGCTGCGCCGATAACCGCGATTCCCTTGTAGTAGAACAAATAGGATACCGTGCCCATGAGCGCCGAGAGCGCAACCACTGCCGTCCCAAGCGTGGGCACCGCTTGCAGAGCGAAGAACCACGCGCCGAAGATCGGCAAAACAACGAACAGATACACCAGACCGGACGTAGTTTCACGAATCTGCAGCGCTGTCTCATTGTCGACGGCATCATCGCGCATGCCCCATGCACAGATGACCGCTTCAGAGCCCCAGCCCACTACGCACAAGAGCGCGCAAACAAGACCGATCACGGCATCGCCATACTGGTCGTTCGTGACCGTGACCGCACCCATGATGAAGATGCCACCAAGCGCAACGAGAAGCGCGATGAATTGCTTCAACTGCATCTTCTCTTTCAAGAACAGCATTGCCATGAGCGCACCGAACGCAGGATAGAACGCCGAGATCATAGCCGTATAGGCAGGACCGATGTTGTTGATCGCGATCACATAGCCGCTCATGCCGATCGGGCCACCGAGCAATGCGCCCAGCATGACCACCTTGCCGCTACGCGTCTTGAGCGCCGCAACCGTATCCTTCAGACGGCCGCGCACTCCCATGTAGATGAACATCCAGATCGCGCAGAACACATCGTGGAGCGCTGCACTTGCGATCGAGGCGAACGCGATAGCCTCTACCGTGTCGATGAAGGGAGCCATCGAAAGCGCAATGGCCAAGATCGTGGTGTCGAGCGCCCACAGGCAGCCACTCATAAGTCCGTACTTCATTTACTTCTCCTTTTGGTCTTCGTCTGCTGCTTCATAGAGCGCAAGTGCCTTTTCCAAATAACGTTTTGCGTACTTGTAATAGATGTAGAACCACTCGCCTACGTTTTCGTCGCGCGATTCCTTATAGAGCGACCAGCCATACCAGCACCAACCCGCGAAGGCGACATAGGCAAGGTTGTGCCGCAGTTCAGCTTCCGTAGGTTTCCTGCCGTAGTAGTATTCGAGCGCTTGCAGAGCCTCTTCTTCAGAGAGCTGCGAGCAAACAACGAACGTGCCGAAATCGCTTGCATAATCCGACATCCCCGAGTATTCCCAGTCGATCAGGTAGTAACGATCGTTCTCATCGAGCAAGAAATTCAGATAGAAGAAATCATTATGGGTAAGGCAGACGGGAGCATTATCCTGTTCCACGTATGCCTTAAGACGAGCGAACTTCTCCGCGCGTGCCTTGTAACCAGGAATAGCCTCGACAGCTTGAGGGCCACCTAAGAGCTCCTCATAGCGAAGGCTCTCATCGTAGAAGTCGAAACTGCGCTCAACTTCGATATCCTGCTCATGCAGCTGACGTGCCATCTTCATAGCGGTCTCAAGCTGCTCAGGGTCATGCGGATCCAGAGCGCGGCTGTTTGTGATGAAACGGGCGATCTTCCAACCCTCGTTCTCATCTTCGTGGATATAGGTGTCATCCAGGCCAAGCTGAGCTGCAGCTCGTTGCGCAACGCTTTCAGCATGACGATCGATGAGCTCTTCGGTTCCCACGCCGGGATGACGGTAAACATACTCTTCTTCGCCAACGCGGAAATGGCACGAGAGATTCGTGAGCCCTTGACTTAAAGGATAGACATCGCTCACATCGTTCTTGTCGCACTTGAGTACCGCTTCGATATTATCGAAGATCTTCGAGTTGATGTTCTCCAAGAAGTACGGATCAAATTTGCGGACCTCATCAAGAGAGTCGAATTCGAAGATGTAGTCCGAAGGATATTTCTTCATGCGCATATCGAACTCGTCGATATGATCGACATAGATCTGCTCCCAAAGCTTTGGTGCAGTTGCTGGCAGATCGTATTCCTCTTCGAGCACTTCGACGAAATGATCAGAGAAAGCGCGGTCGAAATAGACATGCCCGATCATATACCACGCATTCTCGCCACCGATGGTCACGCCGGTAATGCGCTGACCAGCTCCAACTTCCATGCACCATTCTTCTGTTGGACCTTCGGCATACTGCGCAGAATAAAATGCCTTCCACACATAGGGCTTGAAAGGATTCTCGATGAAATAATCATCCGAGGAGCAAACGTAGGTGTTGCCGAGCAAACCCTCCGCAACCTTGAGCGATGAATTGTTGTTGCGCGTCGCATATTCTTCGTTCACCACGATATCGACATCGTATTTGTCTTCAAGATAGAAGAAGAGCTCCTTCTTGTAGCCGACCACCACGGCGATATCCTCGATGCCCGCTTCTTTGAGTTGCTTGATCTGACGCTCGATCAATACCTCATCGCGCACCGTAAGGAGGCCCTTGGGCTGCTCGTAAGAGATCGGAGCGAAGCGGCGCGAAAGACCTGCTGCCAAGATGATCGCATTGTCGACCTTATACTGGGCAAGCTCATCTTCGCCCTTCTGAGTAAGAGCTCCATCACTTACCAACCCGCGGGAAACAAGGGATTTGAATGCGGCATTGACCGAACCAACAGATAGTTCCTTTTCGTGCGCGATGTCGCGCTGGCTTATGTGCGCGTTCGCATTAAGGCTATCCAGGACTTCAAATTCGTTTCGTGTGAGCATGACCGATTCTCTTCATATCGCAAGTGTTCACTTGTGTTTGATGTTCAACTATTTTGAATATAGCATTTTTTTGAACATATACGATAAGAATCTTTTGAATGGCAAGCAAAAGCGCGCCTCACAAAGAGACGCGCTCGGTTACGGGGTTATGTTGCAAGCCACTAGTTATAGATCGAAACGGTGGTTCCGCCTTTGATGTTGTGATAGATCCACTGAGCATTTGCGGGCGCGAGCCTAATGCAACCATGAGAGAGGCTATGACCGAGTTCGCTCGTGGAAGCAAGGATCGTGTGGAAGAAGTAGCCACCCGAGATCTGCGTGCACCAACGAGCACGGCTATCGGTGGTAAGCGACATGGCTTTGCCGCCCGTTGTACGGAACGTGCCTGTGATGGTCGGACTACCAGGCGCACCCGTTACGCAAGAGAACTTCTGCTCAAGATTCCAATTGCCCTTCGAGCCGTGGAAAATACCCACCGTATGACGTCCGCGATCGACCAGGATCAACCAGGGAGTACCGCTCGAATAGCCCTGAGCTTTCGTGACCATCGCATCGGTTCCAAGCCATTTACCTGAAGCAGCGAAGATGTTCGTCTTGCCATCGATCGTGCGCGTGCCAGTTACCATAGCAGCGCTGCTGTCGAGGTAATACCACGTTTTGCCCAGCTTGAGCCAACCAACATGAGCTACGCCGCCCTCGCCGCCATAGAACCACTTGCCAGCTTTCTTTTGCCAGCCTGTTTGGATCTTACCATCGTTATCGGTCAGAACAAGCTTGCCGTCTTTGTATTCACCGATGCGAGAAACAGCACCGGATGAAGAAGCATAGCCAGCCACATCGTTGCCGAGGTTCACTTGGCTATTGGCGCGCATTGCACCATCAGCCGCGAACGAGTACTGCTTGCCTTCGATGGTCTTCATCTCATTGGCGAGCATGAGACCCTCTTTATCGCCCTGCAGCCAGTACCACTTGCTGCCAGATTTGATCCAGCCGTTCATCACGCGGGCGCCAGAGTTGTTCGTGTAATACCAGTCAGAACCGTTCTTGACCCACTTGGTAGCCATAGCGCCACTGCCGGTGAGGTAGTACTGCTTTCCCTGATCGGTGATCCACTGGTTAGCAGCCATGAGGCCTTCTTCATCGCCCTGCAACCAGTACCACTTGCTGCCCGATTTCACCCAGCCGTTCATCTGCTGAGCACCGGACTTGTTCGCGTAATACCAATCGCTTCCGATCTTGAACCAGCCCTTCACCATGACACCCGAAGCGTTAACGTAATAGCGTTTTCCCTGATCGGTTATCCAGGTGCTCGTGGCCATTGCGCCATTCTTCTCGGGCTGCATCCAATACCATTTGCCACCCGATTTCACCCAGCCAGTAGCAGGCTTGGCATTCGGATTCGTGAAGTAATACCAGGTGCCATCGGCATCCTGCATCCAACCTGCTTTGATTGGCTTTTTCTCAGGTTTCTGAGTATCGGGAGTGGTGGTCTGATCATTCGTTGAAGGATCTGCGGGCTTCGTAGTAGCGTCTGGGCTCTTATCGGCAGTGCCCCCGGTGGTCGCACTGCCCGTGTTTTCGGTAGTTGCTCCACCCGTTGACGTTGAACCCGTATCGGTACCAGTCGCGCTACCGCTGCCAGTACTGTCATTGTCTTCACCGGTAGCCCCGGAAGGAGTGGTGGTTCCTTGCGTAGGAAGATTGCTGCCCTCCGCAACATCTGCATATGCGATCTGGCTTGCGCCCATCAAGCAGAATGCCGCGAGCAATGAAGCAAGCGCACTATAGAGCACAACTTTGAACCATGCGTGCGATGCCATCTCAGTTCTTTTCATCATGTACGAACCACAGTCCTTCATGTCGATCCCTCGCCGCGTAAAGCAGCGTTCCCTTACTGCGCACTATCCACGAACGAACAACGAGCATTCAAACGACCAAGCCTTCATGCGCGAGCCGCCTCGATACTCAAAATGTTCTCCGTTGGACAATCTCGAACGAATGGTGTGATGATGCTGCGAATGCCGAGATCGTGGAAATCATTGTAGCGCATAACCAGGCTAAATGCCCAGCTTATCTTTCATTAGCCCGCGAAGATTATAGCCATATTCAGCGCTCGCAGCCCATCCCGTGCCAAACGGGTTCTCGGGGATGCCGAGCCATTCAACAAGCTTTGCTTTCCCCCGCAAGCTGCTGGACCACCGCGGATCAACGCGATCGTTGTTCAGCGCATCCGTACAGGCATAGCATTTCAGATGTTGAACTTGCGCGCGAATGCCCGTGCGCACATCGGGGAACCCTGCGCCAGCAACGCCGTTGCCCGTAGCACCAAGGCCCGCAAAGTTGTACTGGGAAAGCTTCACATCGCCGCCCATCTGCAGCCAACCAGTCTCCCACATGACTTGTGCCCACACCACTTCGGGGCGCACCCCTTCTGCGGTTGCCTCTTCATAGATGATCTTGCAGAAGGTTGCGGGATCGGGCGCACCACCTGCGCCAAGGACATCAGAGGGGTACGATTTGCCCATCAAAGCAAGCTGGCGAACGAACGCGTTGGTCATCGTAGCGGCGTTCGTCTTTGCGACACCCATAATAGGCGTGCCATTACCGATGAACGCACCAGAAGCCTCGAAGAAGCAAGGTTTACCATCGATGTTGTGTTCGCCGGTGAGCATCTTGCCATCTGCATCGAAGTAGTATTGCTTACCATTAACGGTCTGCCAGCCAACCGCCATTGCGCCAGAGCCCTTCAGGTAATACCAGGTAGATCCTTGCTTGAACCAACCCGTTTTCATGTCGCCATTGGCATTGAGGTAATACCAGGCATCGTCTACCTTCTGCCAGCCGGTCTTCATGAGAGCGCTTGCAGGATCGAGGTAATACCACTTGCTCTTCACCTTTGCCCAGCCGGTTGCTGCTGCGCCTGAACCGGTGATCCAGTACCAGCCAGCATCCTGCTTGAACCAGCCGCTCGTGCGCATCGCGCCCGATGAGTTGAGGAAGTACTTCTTGCCCGAAACATCGACCCAACCGGTCTTCATGATGGCAGTTGCCGGGTCTTGGTAATACCATTTGCCACCTGACTTCACCCAGCCGGTTGCTGCCGCACCTGAGCCAGTGATCCAGTACCAGTTACCACCATCGTTGAACCAGCCTGTTGAGCTGCGCATCGCGCCCGATGCGGTGAGGAAGTATTTCTTGCTCGAAACATCGACCCAGCCGGTCTTCATGACCCCACTCGCAGGGTCCTGGTAATACCATTTGCCACCCGATTTCACCCAACCGGTTTGAGCAGCGCCCGACTTCGTAAAGTAATACCAGTTGCCATTGAGCTGCTTCCAGCCAGCAGTGGTTTGCAGAACGCCTGATGAATCGAAGTGATAGACCTTGCCCTCCACGGCACACACGCCGGTGACCATCGTGCCATTCGCATCGATCCAGTACTGCTTCTTGTTGTCGGTCACCCAGGTGTTCACCGCATAGGAACCATTGGTGTACTGATATTTCCAGGTGCCATCAGCCTGCTGCTGCCAAGCGCCACCTTTTCTCTGCAAGTCGAAGGTCTTGACGATACCGCGCGCATCAGCCTGACCAAGCTGCCGTAAGAACGCGTCGTCCGCAAGCTTCTTGTTCTCTTCCGGATTTGAAATGAACGCATGCTCGACGATGATGCCCGGAATGCCGCGCTCACGTGCGTTGGCGATGACCGTATAGTAATCGCGCACGCTGCCATCAGGATACTTGCTGTTAGTCTGCGTGTCCTTTGTTTTGATGCCACGGTCCGAAAGCCCCAGTGCGGTAAGCTCGTTCAAGATCTTCTGGCTCAATTCCTTGCCAGTCGTATGCGCATCCTTGTTATAGCTACTGTCGTTGGGATACCAGACTTCCGCGCCATGCGCACTTGTTGCAGCAGCGGAGTTGATATGGATGCTCACGAACACCGTCGCGCCCTGTTCAGCCGCACGGCGAACACGCTCGGTGAGGCCAGGCAGCTCATTTTGTGTGCGGGTCATATACACGCGAACATTCTGATATTTCTCGAGCTCAGCCTTGCATGCCTGCGCGATCTTCCAATTTACATCTGCTTCATTGAGACCATTGGAAGACGCACCCGGATCGGTTCCTCCATGACCAGGATCGAGCGCAACCACGATCGTGCCATCATTGGCCTGTGCCGAAATGCCTTCTTCGGCAGCAGCCGCAGCCACGATGCCTGCCGCTGCATCAAGATCGCTCGTTCCTTCGAGCTCCCCCTCGTCGTTGAGCGCATAGATGGACATATCCCCATCGGATGCTTCTTCAGTTTCGGACTGAGTACTCAAGGCCATGCCCGTGTCTTGTTGCGCCTCGAATGCGCAGTTGGCACCCTCTTTTGCAAGATCGAGCGAATAGGTCTTCTGCTCGCCCGATGCAGTCGTTACTTGCGCCACCATCGAAAGCAGTTGATACGTGCCCGCACCTTCGGTCTGAAGCGTGAACAATGCAGCAGAATCCGCACATTTTTCTACCGAGAGCTCATGTTGCGCGCCAGTAGGATCCTGATAGGTAAGCACCGCAGAACCAATCGTGATCGCATCGTTGTCGATAGCGATCGCCACCTTTTGCGGGGCACCTGCGATAAGATCGGCTTCTTCGAAATACACGAACCCGAGCGCTTGGGTTTCAGCTTTGCTGCTCGTTTGATCGGCGGCAGCCTGCTCGGTAACCTCGCTGCTGCTCTGTGTGTCTTCGATCTCGTCGGCATACGCAGAATGCACAAGTGCCGGCATGAGAGAGACAACGAGAACGATTGAAAGAACTACTTGAAATACTTGCCTGCTCAATGAGTTGCTTATGCTCTTCAAAACCTTCCCTCTTTCGTAATCTACTTTACGTTACGACTGCTCATACGTTTGTTTTCGCTCGAACATTATAAAAGGGCTCTTCCGCCGTTAAGAAAAAGTTAAGCGAAGAAACCGCTCGACGGCATCATCTTGTCTTGTCCCATTTGCCGCTTGAATTCACATGATAGCTACCGATCCAGGTGTTCGTAGCCATAGCACCATCGGAACCTACATAGTAGTTGCCGACCCATTTGCTCTTCTGCATGACACCAGAACCGCTGAAGTAATACCACACGCCATCGGCTCGCGCCCAGCCCGTGATCATCGCGCCTGACGAAGGCCGCAAAAGATACGTCTTACCGCCAACATCGAGCCAGCCGGTCTTCATGGCACCATTCGAGGGGTTGAGGTAATACCACTTGCCTCCCACCTTCTGCCAGCCAGTCTTCATCACACCCGAAGAGGCGTAGTAGTGCCAGCCAGAAGACTCGTTGTTCCAGCCGGTCTTCATGGCGCCTGAAGAAGGATTCAGATAGTAAGTTGCGCCGCCGATGGTCTTCTTGCCGGTTTGCATGACACCATCGCTGGCAAGGTAGTACCAGGTTCCCTTGACCTTCTGCCAGCCTGTTCGCATGGCACCATCACCCGCGAAGTAGCGCCACTTGCCATCGAATCGCTGCCAGTTCGTATGCATGTAGCCCTTGCTATCGAAATGGTATTTCTTCCCTTTGATCGACACCCATTCGTTGGTTGGCCAGGATTTGCCTCCCTGCGCGGCTTTAGTGCTGGCACTGTAGGAGAACCACCATTTGCCACCCGACTTCTTCCAGGTGCCCGTCACAGCAGGAGCCTTGTCGGGAGTTTGGGCAGGAGATGGCGAAACGCCTGGGTTGGTTGAACTGCCAGTGTTCCCCGGCTTCGTCGTGCTTCCCGAGTTACCCGTGTTGCCTCCTGGAGTGGTGCCGGGGTTATCGCCCGCATTGCCAGCGTTTCCACCAGTATTACCGGTATTGCCCGTGTTCCCTGTGTTGCCTGTATCGCTTCCTTGGTTGCCACCAGTGTTGCCGGTGTTGCCAGAATCACCGGTGCCACCCGTGTTGCCAGAGTCTCCGCCCGTGTTGCCAGAATCGCCGGTGTTGCCGCTATCGCCTGAACCATCCGACTTGTACGTAACGCTAAAGCAGAGCTTGCTGTTGGAATAGTTCGCACTCAACTGAATCCCACTGCCCCAATCATGCGCTTCAAGCTGATGAGCAACCAGGCCGTAAATCACATTCTTATAATCATCGGGCCAACTGTCCTTCACCGCGTCAAGCTCGAATGAGGTCTCCTTGTTGGCAAGGTGCACCGACACACTATACGCTCCACTCTCGTCATAATAAGGATCGACATACTGCTCGATCTTGCCCGACTTGATGAAATAGTTATCAGCAAACGAAGCGGTCTCGAACGGTTTTCTGTCGTACATCCCGATGTAATAATTCCCATCCCATTGTGTATGCACCGTCTGCATGATGCTGGAAGGTAACGCGAAATAAAGATGACGCACATCAGGATAAAAATCACTCAACGACGGGCTATCGTTCCACGTGGTATCAACGTTGTACCAATTCCCATTGATCAGAACGCCTGTCCACACATGGTCATCCCCAGTACTATCAACACGTCTGGTCTGGATCCCAACTTTGTTCAGGAGCATGACATACGCTTCGTGATAAGCCTCGCACGTTCCGATTCCTTTGCCAAAAACGCTCTCGGCGCCACTGCTAATGCCTTCGGAATCATAGGTGGTATTGTCGATGATCCAATCGTTGAGCCACAGTGCTTTGGCATATTCATCATTCCCGCAAGCCTGCTGACACTGTGCAGCAATCTCGTTAACACGCGACTCTATCGTAGAAAAATCGCCCGTCTCGGGCACCGTGAATACCGCCTTGAAACGAGCAGGATCTTCGAACTTCAACGTGCCATCACCGTTGGGAGTGTATTCGTTCACCTGGATGCTCAATTCATACGTGCCCGCAGAAGAGATCTCCAGCTCAAACGTCCCATTGTCTCTAAAAGAGAAATACGGCCCTTGTGATGTGTCTACAACCGAAGATAAACCACTTGGCGTTCTGATCTCGAACGAAAAAAGCTTATATTTGAGCGCCTTGGTATTGTTCGAAACGTTAATCGTGAAGGCCGTTTTCTCGCCCTTCTTGAAATTGTCATCGTAAGTTACCGTAGCGGTGAGCGGACCCGTGTAGGTATTGCTGATCGAGGTATTAACGGTAACCTGGCGCGCACTGGCTTCTTCAGTTTGCAGGGCGAAGGCCTGCGCAGGAACGAGCACGATCAGTGCGCAAAACAGAGCTGCCACGAACGCAGCTTTAACCGTGAAGCAAGTTTGCTCTTTGATCTTCTGCATAACCGCCATCCTTCGTCTTCATCAGGCACGACTGCACATCTTCGCTCTCGCTTCGACCCTTGTCGCACCAGGCCAGTCTCTTATCGCGTGGCATCCCATTTGCCACTTGCGTTCACATGATACTTGCCGATCCACGTGCCCGTAGCCATCACGCCATCCGAGCCAACGTAGTAGTTACCTACCCACCTACTCTTCTGCATGGCACCAGAACCGCTGAAGTAATACCACTTGTTAGCAACCATCCGCCAGCCAGTGAGCATCACTCCTGAGTTATTGGAGCAGTAACGCGATGCGCCCACGTCATAGAATCCCGTCTTCATGATGCCGCTCGAGGGATCGAGGTAGTACCATTTGCCTCCGGTCTTGAGCCAGCCAGTCTTCATCACACCCGAAGAGGCGTAGTAATGCCAGCCAGAAGACTCATTGTTCCAGCCGGTCTTCATGGCGCCCGAAGAAGGATTCAGATAGTAAGTTGCGCTGCCGATGGTCTTCTTGCCGGTTTGCATGACGCCATCGCTGGCAAGGTAGTACCAGGTTCCCTTGACCTTCTGCCAGCCTGTTCGCATGGCACCATCACCCGCGAAGTAGCGCCACTTGCCATCGAATCGCTGCCAGTTCGTATGCATGTAGCCCTTGCTATCGAAATGGTATTTCTTCCCTTTGATCGACACCCATTCGTTGGTTGGCCAGGATTTGCCTCCCTGCGCGGCTTTAGTGCTGGCACTGTAGGAGAACCACCATTTGCCACCCGACTTCTTCCAGGTGCCCGTCACGGCAGGAGCCTTGTCAGGAGTTTGAGCAGGGGTCGTAGCAGAGCCAGAGTTGCCCGCGTTCCCTAAACTTCCCGTATTGCCTCCAGGGGTCGTTGTTGTACTGCCGCCCGTTGTTCCTGACGTTCCGCCAGCATTGTCGGCATTGCTTCCTTGGTTGCCACCCGTGTTGCCGGAGCTACCCCCCTGATCGCCCTCTTGCGATCTAACGATGCTGAAGGTCGCTTCTCTCGTGCCGGCATAATTGCCCTTGCCTTTAACGACCAGCTTGTAATCACCCGCTGCACGAGGCTGAACGACCGCATCATCGAGCGTGCGATATTCGACGGTGTAATCGACATCGTTTTGCAGCACGTTGCCATTGAACGAAACGACCACGTTGCTATGCGTTTGCGCAGCACCTGTATAAGAAAGGTCTTGCACGCCTTTGATCGCAGTATTCAAGGAAGTGAACTGCACCGGAGCGATCTTGAACTTCACTATCTTGAATCGTGTTGCTGTGCTATTCGGTGCAGGTGAGATGATGATCGTCCCGTATCCAGCGGCGATATTTTCCCCATATTGCAATTCATAGTCCTGTCCCAAAACGAGCAGGCGGCCATCGCTCGAATAGACCGTAGGGGTTGGCGTGATCGCTTCGCCGGTGAACGTCCGCTCAGATACGTTGCTCACCGTTGCCGTGGAGAGATCGACGATCGGAGCCGCATCGCCCACACGCACTTGCTTCTCGATCGTCCTGCTCGAAGCGCGCTTATGCGTTGCCTTGAGCGTTGCGTATCCAGAGCCCTTTACCTCAAGCGCACCAGAATCTGCATCGACCGCGAGCACCGCAGGATTGTCAGAGGTCCAAGTCCATTCTGAAGGATCCATCGCCTGGTCGCTCGCATCGCGCAAGTCGATGGTGGACCCTTCGCTCACTTCTTCGTTCTTGATCTCGGCGCTCAAGACCTGCAGCGCATGGTAAGCATCTACTTCGCCATACCCCGTTTCCCGATCCCAACCTTCCGCGCCGATATCCGTTGCCGTTTGCTCAAGGATCTCGCGCGCTGCTTCCGCACTTAAGCTCGGATCGTACGCGAAGAGCAACGCAGCAACGCCTGCAACAGCTGGCGAAGCCATGGAGGTGCCGCTCTTATAGCCATATGAGAGCGAATCGCTGTTGTTCAGCGTGCTGTAGATCGCTGTTCCTGGAGCGGAGATATTCTTCGCGGTGCTCGATTCGCCGTTGTAGTTCGAGCTGCTTGAGCGCTCGACATGCATCGTGCCCGAGGAATCGTTCGGGGTGCCCGCATCGTTCTTCAAAAGATTGATCACGGTTAAGCAGTCCTCATAATCACCAGGGATGCAATCGTAAGGCGGAATGCTGTTGCCCTCTTGATTCCCTGCTGCGCAAACCGTAAGAATGCCAGCATTCTTGGCTTTCGTGATGTTCTTGTACATGATGTTGTCGGGTTTGACCGTCGCTTCGCCGCCGACGCTCATGTTCACAACGCGCACGTTGTACTTTTGGGCGATCGTTTGCGAGCCATCGCTCGACATAAGCCAGGTATAGGCTTGAGCAAGGGTTGCTGTGCTGAAATTTCTCGTATCGCCTTCGCTCGCTTTGACGATCACGAGGCCCGCATCGTAAGAAGTTCCCGCTACGCCTTTTCCGTTGTTCGCATCAGCAGCAACGATTCCCGCAACGTGCGTGCCATGCCCATCAGCGTCGGTGATCTGGTCGATCCCAATTTGCTCTGTTTCAGAATTGTAGGTGGCGCGAATATTCCCTTGCAGGTCTTCGTGCGTGTAGAGGCAACCCGTGTCCACGACTGCAACGGAGACGTTTGGCGAACTAGCGTTATCTTCCTTGCCCTTGGCGATCTTCCATGCTTGATAGAGATTCATGGACTGGAGCATCCACTGACTCGAAGCCCCAGGGTCATCGATGCTGATCGCATCTGAGGCAGCGCCTGCCGCATCTTGAGACGCGAAGATCGCGCCATCCGCTTCGGTGGTGTTTTCGGAGTTCGCTGCGGCATCGGGGTCACCCGTGAAGAGCTGAGCCACTGCATCAAGATCGTTCAGGGGAGCTGAAGCGTCTCGGACAGAAGTGCCCTGGTCGACCGCGCCTTGCTCATTGGCAGCAGGCGTCTGACCAACAGTCTCCACAGGGTCTTCACTTGAAAGAGGCTGCTCGTTAGCAGATTTCTCTCCCGCGGAAGTTCCAGGAGCATCCTCAAGAGGGTAATAGACGTAGTTCGGTTGAGCCTGAAGACCTTGCTTTGCGAGCGATTCGATCGCCTGCTTCATAGAAGTGCCGCTCTCGATCTCGACCCGCACGAAACCCGCTGAAATGTCCTGATTCGAAACATCTTGCGCGGGAGCGAATTCGCTTTCGGCAAGTAGATCGCTCACCTGATCGCGCTCTTGCTCATTGTCGACCATAACGAGCACGATGTCTTTCTCATAGTCCCCAAGATCGGGATCGTTCTCGATTTCGAAGGGTTTGGTCTGGTCTTTCTTGACCGTGCTCACTTCAGCGATAGAATCGTCAAGGTTCGTTACGGAAGGATGTTCGGTAGTTCCTGAAGAGCTATTTTGGGTGTAGTGAGCAAAGATACCCGTACCAACAGCTAGAACGAAAGCTGCCACGAGGCACATCGAAACAAAAACGCCTCGAGAGAGACGTGTTCTAGGTTTACGCTTTTTCTCGCTCACTGAACGCTCCTTATCCTCGGTAAAAGAGTGATCCGCGAAGCGGCGGGAAAAGTGCTTTAAGTATACGTTCTGGTAACATTTTTCGCCAGTAAAAGGAAGTATTCCCTATGCAAACATCACGGAATTTCACACGATGGAATGCCTTCCTCAGGCATGCTCTGCACCTCCGCAGGTTGGCATGCTACAACGCGGCTCTCAACTTGAGTATAATATGTGTTCACCTACGAATAGATTCGAGCGAAGAGGAGCTTCGATGGCAGATACAGTTGCGGTGCTCATCCCCTGCTATAACGAAGCGGTCACGATCGGAAAAGTGATCGACGATTTCAAGCGCGTACTGCCCGATGCCGACATCTACGTCTACGACAACAACTCTAAAGACGACACTGCTGCCATTGCCGAGGATCACGGTGCCATCGTGCGCACCGAACCACGCCAAGGTAAGGGCAACGTAGTGCGCCAGATGTTTCGCGAGATCGATGCCGATTACTACATCATGGTCGACGGCGATGACACCTATCCCGCCGAAGCAGCGCCGCGCCTGCTCGAGCCGCTCATGAACGACACAGCGGACATGACCGTAGGTGATCGCCTTTCTAACGGCACCTATGGCGAAGAGAACGATCGCGCCTTCCATGGGTTCGGCAACAACCTGGTTCGCTGGCTAATCAAGGTGATCTATGGCTATGCGTTCGACGATGTCATGACCGGTTATCGCGCATTCAATCGCATCTTCGTGAAGACCATGCCCGTGCTCTCTGAAGGCTTCCAGATCGAAACCGAACTCTCAATTCACGCTGTTGACAAGCGCTTCCGCATCGCGGATGTGCCGATCGATTACCGCGATCGACCCGAAGGGAGCTATTCCAAGCTCTCCACCTTCGGCGACGGCGCAAAGGTGCTGCGCGCGATCGCGTCGCTGTTCAAGGACCACAAACCCATGGCGTTCTTCGGTTGGCTCGCACTCATCTTGATCGTGCTGGGCCTGATCGCAGGCATTCCGGTTATCGCTGAATACTTCCAAACGGGATTAGTCCCGCGCTTCCCCACCGCCATCCTTGCGATCGCATTGGTGATCTGTGGCGCGCTTTCCTTCACTGCTGGCATCATCTTGGACACCGTAGCAAAAACAGGGCGCAAACAATGGGAGCTCTTCACGTATCAAGCCTACGAAGAAGCTCAGCGTCACCAAGAAGAAGAGTCATAAGGCCTTCTCGAACACGCTCGATACCTACGCAAAAAAAAGAGACTGAACCTGATGGCTCAGTCTCTTTTGGTTTTGGTGGCGTTGTTTGTTCTTGCGATCTTCGAACAGGGCGAGGACCGTATCCTAGTTCTTTTCAACGAATGTTTTGTTCAGATAAGCGATGATGTCGTCTGATTCGTAGAGCGCTTTGCCGTCGATATCCAAACATGGCACCTGGTACTTACCGCCCAGGTTGATGAGCTTGTCGTAGCCGTCTTTATAAGGTTCGAGGCTGATATCCATGATGGGCAGGACGATGTCGTGCTGATCCATGAAATTGAGCACCTTCGCACAGAAAGGGCAGCCAGCTTTAACGTAGAGTGTATATTGTGAGTTCTCCATTCGGATCACCTTCCCTGTAATCGATCATAATCCATGCTAGACCAGCGCGAACGCAACCCTACTCCCAAGCGCGATTTGTTACAAAGGTGACAAACTACCCGGTCGTTTGTGGATGGTCGGCGATCTGCGCGGCGTGCTTCGCCTGAAGAGATTCGAGGAACGCTTGCGCATCACCGGGATCATCATCGAGCGTCTCATCACCCAGATCGACTTCGGTAGGCACACGACGATACAGCAGATCGTACATGATCGGCACTACGTAGAGCGTCATGAAGGTAGCATAGAGCAAGCCCCCGACCACAACGAGCGCCATACCGCGCTCCATGCTCGCGCCGATAGCCGCGCTGAACACCATTGGCAGCATGGCCAAGATGGTGGTGAGCGCCGTCATCAAGATGGGGCGCATACGCGTTTTACCTGCGGCAACGAGAGCATGATGCTTCTCAAGACCACCGCGGCGCAGCTGGTTCACATAGTCTACGAACACGATGCCATTGTTCACCACCGTGCCCATCAATACCGCAAAGCCCATGAGCGAGAGCATGGTAAGGCCTTCGCCGCTGAACCACAGTGCAAAGAAGCCACCCGTAAAGGCCAACGGAACGGTAAGGATGATGATGAAGGGCGAAAGGAGGCTCTGGAACTGCGCCACCATGATCAAGTAGATGAGCACGAAGCCCAAGATCAACAGCAAGAGCATCTGCTCCAACATAGTGTTGATGTTATCCAGCTCGCCACCATAGTAGATCTGATACTTATCGGGCACTTCGTATGCATCGAGCTTCTCGGAAAGCTCGCGCGAAAGCAGCGCATTGTTATACCCGTCTTCGATCTCTGCGGAGACTGTCATCGTCTTGTCCGAATTCAAGTGGACGATCGCGTTGGAAGCCACCCCTTCTTCCACTCGCGCAACATCGCCGATCTTCACATCGACCGTTTCGCCTGCTTGGCTCGTGAGCGTAACGACCGTATCGAGGATATCCTCGCGCGTAGGAACGTGCGTTTCGTCGATGATCTCGACCTGCATCTGCTTATCATCGACGGTAAGCTTGCTCGACGTGGTCGAGGTGTTCAGCATGCCAGAAAGCTCCTGGTAGAGCTGCGCGACCGTGAAGCCTTTCTTGGTGAGCGCGTCTTCATCGATGATGAGATGCAGCTCTTTGTCGGCCTCTTCCATGCCGTTCTCGATCTCGGTGTAGCCATCGACCTCATCCACGATCCGCATCACGTCTTCGCTCATCGCAAGGAGTTTCTCCTGGTCGGGACCAGTGATCGTGATGGAAAGACCGCTGCCGAGCATCGAACTCATGGCATCCGATGAAGAAGCATCGGTGATCACTTCGCAATCGAGACCGGCGGTCTTTTCCGATAGCTCTTTGCCGATATCGAGCACTTGTTGTTCCGTGGTGACCGAATCGTCCATCTGCAGATAGAACATGAACATCTCGTAGGCATCTTCGCTGCCTTCAGAAGCGGTGCTCGAGACCATCGAGAGAGAGCTTGTGCCGTCGATCGCGGCCACATTGCCCACGCCATCGATGCTCACAGCAGCATCCATGATCTCGTCCGCCATGGCATACGCGTCTTCCTTCTCCACATCCTCAGGCATCACGACCGTGACCGACATGTTCTTGCCCGTCATGGTCGGCACCATGGTGATGCCCATGTTGAACACGCCACCCACGGCAACCACGAGCAATACCACGGAAACCACGAGCGGAATGGCTTTGTGCTGCAAGAAGAAATTGAGCGAACGCGCATAAGCATCCTGAAGATGCTCGAAGCCTTTATTGCGACGTGGCTGGTAGTTCCTGAACACGAAGCGCGACAAGCTCGGAACGAGCGTGAGCGCCACCACGAGCGACGCACACAGCACATAGGCGATCGTGAGCGCGAAGGGCAGCATCATCTGGTTCACGATGCCCGTGGTGAAGACGATCGGCAAGAAAACGCAGATGGTGGTGAGCGTTGAAGCGATGACCGCACCCGTGATCTGCTTCGCACCTTGCACTGCCGCGCGCTGTGCTGGAATGCCACGGCCACGCAAACGATAGATGTTCTCCAGCACGATGATGGAGTTATCCACCAACATGCCGATAGCCAGCGCAATGCCACCCAGCGACATGATGTTGAGCGAGATGCCCGAGAAATACATGAGCAAAAGCGCAACGAGCACGGAGAACGGAATGGAGAACGCCACGATGAGCGTCGGTTTCCAATCGCGCAGGAAGAGCGCGAGCACCACGATAGCGAGCAGCGCGCCCAAGAGCAGCGACTGCAGGATCGAATTGATGTAGAGCGAGATGTACGAGCCCTGATCGCTCACGATGTCGAGTGAAAGGCCCGGGTAGTCTTCGCGCAGGTCAGCGATCTTCGCCTGGCACGCGTTCGAGATGTCGCTCGTGCTGGCAGTTGAGCTCTTGTACACCATGAGGCATACGCCCTCGGCGCCGTTGAGCTTCATGTAGGCATCGCCCACATTGTCAACCACGGTAATATCCGCCACGTCTTTAAGGCGAACCTCGCCTACGCCGTCAAGGTCGACGAGCATCAGATTCTCAAGGTCCTCGATGCTCGTGATATTCGTGCCCACCTGCAAGAGCCACTGTTCATCGTCGTTCGAGTTGCCCAGATATCCTGCGGGCATCGAGAAATCCTGTGCCTTGATCATGCTCGCAAGCGTGGTCTTGTCTACCAACGCATCGATATTGGCCGACTTGATGGCTTTCTCGCGCGCATCCTCATACTGCGCCTGTGCTTCATCAAGCTGCTTCTTGTTCTGTTCGAGCATGCTCAGCGCATTCGCGAGCTGCGCTGTTCCACTGCCGAACTGGCTTGCGGCGCTCAGCCCACCTGCTTCAGCAACGGCTAACTGGTTTTGATACTCGCTTAGCTCGCTCGTAGCTTTCGTAAGCTGCTCTTGAAGTGCCGCTATCTGCTGTTGCAGGGCTGGTTTCATCGCATCGGGAGCCTGAACGAGCTGAGCTTGCAGCGCCTGGATCTGCGAGGTAAGCGCAGCGACTTGGGCGGTGCCCGAAGAGACACCCATGGTCAAACCCGAGATAGCCTGCCCAAGCTGATCGGTAGAGGCCTTTTCTTGATCGGCGAGCTTCGTCTGCTGTTCCTTCAGCGACTTCTCCGCAGAAGCCATCTGGGAACGCCCCTCGTCGATCGACTTCTTCGCATCGTAGAGCTCGGAATTGACGTTTCCGAGCAATTTGTTGTTGATGTCTTCGATCTTTGAATCGCTCAAGCGCACTTCGACGGATTGCTCCGCTGAACCCACCACCGAAACATCAGCAACACCGTTGATGCGCTCAAGTTCGGGCGAGAGCGTGTCTTCAGCGAATTCCGAAAGCTCATAGATGTCCTTGCCTTCATAGTTTGCGGCAATGTAGAGCGTGGCCATCATGTCCATGCTCATTTCCATGTAGTTAGGCGATCCAGCCGTTTCGGGCAACTGCGATTCGACCTCGTTGACCGCCGAAGACACCTTCACCAGAGCCGAATCCATATCGGTGCCATCTTCGAATTCAAGGAATACCATGGAGAAGTTGTTTGCGCTCTGGGATTGGATCTCGGTCACGCCATTGACCGTCGAGAGCGTGCTTTCGAGCACCTCGGTCACTTCAGTCTCGACCTTCTCAGCGCTCGCACCAGGATCGGTGGTCATGACCATGAGGTAGGGAATGTCCATGTCGGGAAGCAAGTCGGTCTTCATCTTGCTCAATGAAACACCGCCGAGGATGAGCGCGATGATAACCGCAACGACGATGATATAGGGACGCTTAACGCTGAATTTAGAGAGCATAGAGGCCACAACACCTTCACGAACACGCAACAATATACAGAGTAGTTTCCTTTATCTGTATACCATAACTTGTGTACGTAGCAGCCTTAACGCAGAGCCAAACGCACATAAGCCCTTCGATTGGTGCGGAGGGCTTACGAAAGTGTAATAAAACTATGGGCGAGTGAAGAGAAGTGCGTGGGTGTGTGCATCACGCAAAAGCCGCGCGAAACACTCGTACGCCACCTGGCAACCTAGCCGCTTGACCAGAGACGCCTGGCTAAACGCACCCGTTTAGACCGGCTGATATCCGCTCCACCCCGAAGCGATCAGCGTTGCGCCACGAATCACCGCGAAGACCGCGATGAAGATCGCAAGGCTTCCAGGGAAGATGAAGAAGCAGATGCCCACGAGCAAGCTCAAAATGGCCGAGACCAGTCCGAGCCCCCAGATCGAGCCCAGTTGCTTACGTGAAGCGATGATGGCGAATATCTCCACGATGGAATACGCCATGATGAAGGCACCGATGAGCCACGGTATGACATAGGCTGTTGCGAGCGGATGGATGACCAGCATCAAGCCGATGATGATATCCAAGATGCCGTAAGCCACATACCAGCCCGAAAGCCCTGTCGTTTTGCGTTCGCGCACGTAGGATATGATGTTCACGATACCAGCGAAGACGAAGCCAGCGCCAGCTACGAAGGTAACGCTCAAAAGCGTAATGCCGGGATAGAACGCGCACAGCGCGCCGAAGAAGATGAGCAGCACGCCCGGTACGATGAGCGACCAATTCTTTTCTGCTTTTTCCTGGGAAGCCATAGCTTGCCCCTTTCTCTTTTTTGTCAGTGTAGCGCCGAGCGTTCAAGGACTCGCATGGAGCATCGCGAAGTTTGTTCCACTGAAAACAAAGCGTTGCTAAAGGGTAATCATGCATCGATGGACGCAATAGATATGCGCGCTATTATAAGGTTGTTCGATCACAAGCACGCACACCGCAAAAGCGCGCGCTTCTCAGTGCTCGATCGTGCAAATGCAAGCGCAATCGTATCAGATCACGCCTCTAGGCGCGATTGAGGAGGAACTATGAGACTTGGTTTCATCGGCTGCGGCAACATGGCGAGAGCCATCATCGCAGGAATCATCAAGAAAGGCCTCGTTTCACCCGACGAGATCTATGGCTCGAATTCGACGCCTGAACACGCGAACGCAACGCATGAGCGCCTTGGCATCCAAACCACCACCGACAACACCCTTGTTGCTGGAGAGAGCGATATCGTGTTTCTCTGCGTGAAGCCGCAACAGTATGAAGCGGTGATCGACCAAATCAAGGATCACCTGCATGAACACCAGATCCTGGTGAGCATCGCACCGGGCAAGACCCTCGCATGGCTCGGAGAGAAGATCGGTCATCCACAGAAGATCGTACGGGTCATGCCCAACACGCCAGCACTGGTGGGCGAAGGCACCACCGCGTTCTGCCCGGGCGACCTTGTCTCCCCCGAAGAGGCGAAGATCGTGAAGGAACTGCTCGAGAGCTTTGGGCTCGCGATCGAGCTTGCCGAACCTCTCATGGATGCCGCAAGCGCAGTGGGAGGCAGCGCGCCTGCGTTCGTCTATATGTTCATCGAGGCATTAGCCGATGGCGGGGTTGCTGAAGGCCTGCCGCGCGCACAAGCGCAAATGATCGCCGCGCAAACCGTGCTCGGCAGCGCAAAGATGGTGCTTGAGACGGGCGAACACCCTGGCAAGCTGAAGGATCAAGTTTGCTCTCCTGGCGGCTCGACCATCGCTGGCGTTGAGACGCTTGAAGAGAGAGCCTTCCGCGGCACCACCACCCGCGCTGTGCGCGCCACGGTTGCAAAAGCGCGCAGCCTCTAGGGCTTCTGATTGCGTTAGCTGCACAACAACATCCGAGAAAACTGTGATGTTTTTGTGCATGTTCTTCACGAACTGCTTACTTTCTTAGCACTCTCGCCCTGAGAGTGCTAACTTTTTTCGTGATAAATCTGCGGCCTGCCCCTCGGTAGGCCGCACGCACGTACCCTCCACAAGAAAGGCTTATGCATGAAGCAATTCAAAACTGAGAGCAAGAAGCTGCTCGACCTCATGATCAACTCGATCTACACGAATCGTGAGATCTTCCTGCGCGAACTTATCTCGAACGCATCGGATGCGGTCGACAAGCTCTATTTCAAGAGCCTCACCGACTCTTCGATCACGGTCGCAAAAGACGACCTGTTCATCACCGTTTCCTTCGACAAAGACGCACGCACGATCACCGTAGAAGACTCCGGCATCGGCATGACGAAAGCCGAACTCGAAGAGAATCTCGGCACGATCGCTCATTCCGGAAGCCAGGAATTCAAGACTGAAAACGCCGAAGACCAGGGCAAGGATCTCGATATCATCGGCCAGTTCGGTGTTGGCTTCTATTCCGCTTTCATGGTCGCCCAAAAGGTGACGGTGAACTCGCGCGCTTGGGGAGCCGATGAATCCTGGAGCTGGACGAGCGATGGCATCGAAGGCTACTCGATCAAAAAGGGCAAGAAGCAAACGCACGGTACCGAGATCATCCTCGAGCTTAAAGAGAACACCGAAGAAGAGGACTTCGACCTGTTCTTGAGCGAGCCGCAGCTGAAATCCCTCATCAAGCGCTACAGCAATTATGTGCGCTACCCCATCAAGATGGAATGCGCGAAAAGCGTTGAGCTGCCTAAACCCGAAGACGCGCCTGACGATTATACGCCGCAGTATGAGACCGTGACCGAAGTCGAGACCATCAACTCGATGATCCCCATCTGGAAACGACGCAAATCAGAGGTGAGCGAAGAGGAATACAACGAATTCTACAAGTCGGATTTCCACGACTATGCTGATCCGCTGCGCACGATCTCGATCCACGCCGAAGGCACGCTTTCCTACGACGCGCTGCTCTTCATCCCGAGCCATGCGCCCTACGACCTCTACAGCAAGGATTACAAGAAGGGGCTCGCACTTTATACGTCGAACGTGCTCATCATGGAGAAATGCGAGGAGCTGCTGCCCGATTACTTCAACTTCGTTCGTGGCGTAGTGGACAGCCAAGACCTCACGCTCAACATCTCGCGCGAAACGCTTCAACACAATGGTCAGTTGCGCGCCATCGCCCAGAAGCTCGAAAAGAAGATCAAGTCCGACCTGCTGAAGATGCTCGAAGATGATCGCGAAGCCTACGAAGGCTTCTTCAAGGACTTCGGACGCGGCATTAAATACGGCATCTACTCAAGCTACGGCATGGATGCCGATAAGCTCTCTGACCTGCTGCTCTTCTATTCTGCAACCGAAAAGCGCATGATCACGCTCGCAGAGTACCTCGAAAAGGCCGCCGAAGATCAGAAGTCGATCTACTACGCAGTAGGCGAATCGGTCGATCGCTTGGCCAAGATGCCCATCGTGAAGACCGTTATGGCTAAGGGCTATGACGTGCTGCTGTGCACTCAGGACGTCGACGAATTCTGCATGATGTCCATGAACAGCTTCGACGAGCGCCCGCTGAAGAATGTCGCTGGTGGCGATCTCGACCTCGAGACCGAAGACGAGAAAGAAGCCGCTGAAGCTATCACAAAGGAAAACGAAGGGCTGTTCAACGCCATGAAAGAGGCGCTTGATGGCGCCGTCACCCGCGTAGCGGTTTCCACGCGTCTTTCCGACACGCCAGCCGCCGTTACCACCGAAGGACCGATCTCGCTTGAGATGGAACGCATGATGGCAATGGGTCCGGATGGCGAGCGCATCAAAGCCGACCGAGTGCTCGAGATCAATCCTCAGCACAGGATCTTCGAAGTTTTGAAGCAGGCTCAGGAGGCCGGCGATACGGAGAAGATCGCGCAGTATTCGACCATCCTCTACAATCAAGCGCTCATCGTTGAGAACATGCCGGTCGATGACCCGATCGCCTATGCTCAAGCGGTCACCGCGCTTATGGAATAAATACACAACAAAAGCGCGAGTTTTCCCTACAATCCCTACAAAATGCGAGTAGAATAAAGCGCGTTCATTTCCTTATGGGCGCGCTTGTTCTTTGCAAGCACGAAGCGTCCCAAAGAGCAATGAGGGGATCACGAGAAACCAGCCATGCCTCACGATTATCGACCAGCGCATCACCAGCACGATCACGCTCGCCCGCACCGTCGCAAGCCACAGCGTCGTACGTCCAATCGCGAAACCGTTCAGAGCGATGAGCTTTCATCGACTAACGGCATTCGCATGGTGAAAGACGCACAGTCCTTCAATCACGATCGCAACCCTCACCTCTCTCAAACATCGCTGCCTACCATCGGTGCCGTCGGCACTCCCCATCCGAAGTCTCCTGCGGCTAGAGCGATGCAACAGCAAGCTCGACCAGGACAGGAAGCACCTGGCTTTGGCGTCGAAGAGGCACCTTTTGAAAGCACGGGGGTTCGCACGCATGGCGCAGGCAACCCGCTTTACACAGGCGAAACCTATCCTGTGCGCGGAACGCATACCGATGGTTCGCTCCCCCCTGTTCACGCGCATGACCAACAAACGAACGCTTCTTTTACGGGCTCGCATCGTGCTACTCAGGCGTTTTCTTCCGAATACCCCGCCACTCACGCGAGTCAGTCATCGAGATTCCGCACCGTTCCGCCAACAAGCGACCAGGTAGACCCGCAGGCTGAACAAGCCGCGCGCTCAAGGGCGGCCGATACTGCCAACCCCAGACAGAGATCGTACGCCGGACATTCCGCAAGCTTCGCCGCAGTCGAACACGCGCAAGCCTCACCGCAACCCTACGACTACCAGGACTACACTGCTGCAAGTGGGCGCTACAAAGCATCCAACGCACAAGCCGCTTCACCTGCGAATTTCAAGCCGCTCACTTCCACTTCGAAGCACGCGCGCAAGCGCACTAAAGCATGGCCGCGCGTGATCGCTGCCGTTGCGATCGTGGTCGCACTGGGCATAGGTGGCTTCTTCGGTTACCAGCAGATCGCTTTCGCAGGCCCTATTACGGCCACGGTCAATGGCGAGAAGATGACGCTCGAAGGAAGCGAGCGCTCGATCGAAGGGCTGCTCGATAACAACATCGTGCAGGTCACGCCCGGAAACTTCGTTGCGGTCGATGAATCAGTGCTGCGCGAAGGCGACGGCACCCGTTGTACCGCCATCATCAATGAGCAACCCGTAAGCGACCTCAATGCGCACATCAACGAAGGTGACCAGGTGGTCGTCTCGAACGGCACCGACGTGATGGAAGACTACACCGATTCGGCACCGACGATCACTCCGGCGGGCTATTCAAAGGCTGGCCAGTATGGCGCGCTCCACGTTTTCTTGGCTGGTCAAGATGGCGAAACGGTAACCCGCACGGGCTCTGAATCGGGCAAGACCATCGAGCAGGTCACCAAGGAAAAGATCGATAACCGTCTGGTGTACTACAACGCCAACTCCAACGGCGAAAAGGTCATCGCGCTCACCTTCGATGACGGACCTTGGGATGGCTCGACCGAGCAGATTCTCGATATCCTGAAGGAGAACGGAGCAAAAGCAACGTTCTATACCATCGGCGAACAGATCTCTTCGCACTCCGATCAGATCGCACGCATGGCCAATGAAGGGCACGAGATCGCAACCCACACCTGGGATCACGCAGCAGGATCGGGCAAGGGCGTTTCGCTCAATCTCATGAGCACGACGGAACGCAAAGAAGAAGTGCAAAAGGGCATGGATGCCATCAAGGACGCTGCGAATAAAGACGCGAGCGTCTACTTCCGCGCACCTGGCGGTAACTTCAACGACAGTGTGGCGAACGACCTCAGGGACATGGTCCAGGGCGAGATCGGTTGGAATATCGACACCGAAGACTGGCGCCGACCTGGCGCGGACACCATCGCTTCGCGTATCAAGAGCGCAGGTCCTGGTGAGGTCATCCTCATGCACGATGGCGGTGGCGATCGCTCGCAGACCGTTGCGGCACTTCGTGAAGCCTTGCCCTATCTGAAGAGCCAAGGCTATAAGTTCGTCACGATCTCAGAGCTTATCGAGGCCTACCCCTATCAAGAGGGCCAGCATTCCTAGTCACCTCGTCAGCATTCCTGATTCGCGGCTTTCTGCCAGCTTGTCTGCCGGCACCCGCTCACGCGCACGTTCCTGATAAAAAAACCTGCCGTAACCGCAACGTATCCGCGGTTTTAGACCAACTTAGCTATATACTAAGAAAGTCTCAGAAACGAAAGGAACGTTATGACTGCAACAATGAAGAAACTTGGCGTAGTTGCTGTGCTATTCGCCCTGGTCGCGTCTATTGGCTTGTTCGGTTGCTCTTCGAACAACGAGTCCAAAGACAACAACGCTGAATCCGCAGACTACACGCTGCTGAACGACGGCAAGCTCGTAGTCGGTCTCTCTCCCGACTATCCTCCATTCGAGAACCTCGAAGGTGACGAAGTGGTCGGCTTCGAAGTTGAGCTGGGCAAGGCGCTCGCTGAAGAGCTCGGTCTCGAATACGAGAACAAGAACCTCCAGTTCGACGCTATCATCCCTGCGGTTGTTTCCGGCGGTCAGGTTGACATCGGCATGTCCGGCTTCACCGTTACGCCTGAGCGTGAAGAGCAGATCGACTTCACCGATGCGTTCTACATCGACGACCAGGCTGTTGCGGTCATGAAAGATGAAGGCATCACCGAAGAGAACGCCGCAGAAGCCCTGAACCAAGATGGCATCATCATCGCAGTTCAGTCTGGCACCACTGGTGAAACCTACGCTCAGGAGAACTACCCGAACGCCACCATCCAGCCCTATGGCAACTCCACCGACTGCTTCGCAGCGATGCAGTCCGGCCAGGCTGATGCAGTTTGCACCAACAAGGCTGTCGTTGAGAAGATGATCAAGGACGCCTACCAGGATGCTGAAGTTGTCGCAACCAGCGCAACCGGCGAAGAATATGCGATCGTTGTCTCCAAGGACAACCCCGAGCTCACCAAGGCGCTGAACGAAGCGCTCAAGAAGCTCAAGGAGAACGGCACGATCGACGAACTCACCGCCAAGTGGCTCTAATCTTTTAGACGAACCCTCCCCAGCCGCGTGTTGGGGAGGGTTTTTTATTTAAGGACTTCTCATGCAAAAACGCATGCTCTCTTTCATATCCGTGTTCGTCGCGATCGCTGTGGCGTGCTCGGTTTTCTTCGTGGGTCTCTGCGCGCAGCCTGCAAGCGCTGAAGCGCTCGATACCGCAAAATGCACTGCGCGGCCTAACGCTGATGGGTCGAACGAGGTGAAGGGCGCCACTGAAACGCGCATTACCTGGGAAGGCCAAGCAGCCGCCGATGAAAGCGTGAAGGGCATCACGCTCACGATGCCCGAAGGCACTTCGTTCTCAACGAAGAACGCGCGTATCACCATGCTCTCCGGCTCTGATCTTATGACCCGCACCAACATTGCAGCAAACTTTCAAATACAGGGCGATTCGATCGTTGCCACCTTCGATGAAGCGGCTCCTGCCGGCGGATACTTCCGCTTTGAAGTCTACGAAGTGAAGTTCCCCGCTTCTGGTGGCGCGATGGATCTTACGGGCACCTATGAGCTCGCGAATGGCGACTATCACGACATCGGACAGATTCCAACGATCAACGTCGTAGGCATCGACCCTGCCGAAGAGCTCTCCACCTATTTAGGCGAACAGGACTGGGTGCAGGCGTGGAATTCCAATAAGTTCTTGCACCTCTTCCTTGATCCAACGGTTCTGGTAACCAGCTTCCCAGTGGTTATCAAGGGATTTTTCATGGCCCTCGCGATCGTGCTCGTAGCGTTCCCCTGCGCGATTCCTTTCGGTCTCTTGCTTGCGCTCATGCGTATGTCGAAACTGCGCATCCTGCGTGGTCTTGCAACCACCTATGTGAACGTCGTTCGTGGCACGCCGCTGTTCTTGCAGATCTATATCGCATTCTTCGGACTTCCACTTGCAGGCATCCAAGTGCCTCCCTTCCCTCTTGGCGTGGTGGTCTTGGCGATGAACTCGAGTGCTTATTTGTGCGAGATATTCCGCGCGGGCATTCAGTCGATTCCCAAGGGTCAGTTCGAAGCTTCGCGCTCGCTCGGCATGAACGGCGCACAGACGATGCTCTTCGTGATCATCCCGCAAACCGTTCGTCGTGTGATTCCCACTATGACCAGCGAATTCATTCTGCTCTATAAGGACACCTCACTGCTCGCTGCCGTGGGTGTCATGGAAGTGGTCATGTACGCGAAGACGATCGTGGCAGCCACTGGTTCGATCACGCCGTATATCGTTGCGGCCTGCTTCTATCTCGTGATCACCTTGCCGCTCGCTAAGATCGTGGGCAAGCTCGAAGCGCATCTGGCCGATCGTGATGCAGGCAACACCGGCAAGAAGAACAAGCGCAAGAAGCATAAAGCGCCACTGCCAGAAGATCCTGAACTGCAAGGTAACTTGGCTGTTGAAAAGCGCATCGGTTATGCAGAAAATCTTCTCGCGAGCGAAGGTGCAGCTAGCCATAAACCTAGCCATAAAAGCATTTTTGACGGTTGCGGAAGAAGCCTCATGCCGCATCCCGTGTCTAGCCCAGAGATTGGCGGCACTACCGCTCTAGCAACGGAAAACGGAAAGGTGGATTAGCAATGAGCAACATCGCTGATTCTAAGACAAACGAGCCAGAAACCACCGTTCCTGTACAACCTGCGCACGCAGCCAAGAACTCCACGCGCGCGAACAGCCACATCGTAAGCGATGAAGTGGTCGTGCGCATCGAAAACCTCACGAAGAGCTTTGACGAGCTCGAAGTTTTGCGCGGCGTTAACGTGAATGTTCATCGTGGCGAAGTGGTGGTCATCCTCGGCCCTTCTGGTTCGGGCAAATCGACCCTTTTGCGTTGCGTGAATCTGCTCGAAACCCCTACCTCAGGCAAGATCTTCTTCGAAGACACCGAGATCACCGACCCGAAGGTTGACATCAATCAGGTGCGCTCCAAGCTGGGCATGGTGTTCCAGAGCTTCAATCTGTTCCCGCATCTCACGGCAAAGAAGAATGTGATGCTGGCACAGCGCAAGGTGCTCAAACGCTCTGAAGAAGAAGCTGAGAAGAAAGCGATCGAAGAGCTTACGAAGGTGGGGCTGGCCGAACGCGTCGACTACAAGCCAAGCCAACTCTCCGGCGGTCAGCAGCAGCGCGTGGCTATCGCGCGTGCGCTTGCCATGGACCCGCATGTGATGCTCTTCGACGAAGCGACCAGCGCCCTCGACCCCGAGCTGGTTCGTGGTGTTCTTTCGGTCATGAAAGAGTTGGCCCGCGAAGGCATGACCATGATCGTGGTAACGCACGAGATGGGTTTTGCGCGTGATGTGGCAGATCGCGTGATCTTCATGGATGGTGGCGTGATCGTTGAAGAAGGCACGCCAGAAGAAGTGTTCGACCACCCGCAGCATAATCGCACGAAGGACTTCTTGGGACACATCACCGAAGTAGTGTAGTTCTTTGTGCGGGGCTCACTTTTGCGGAACAAGAAGTAGATGCAGCCATTTAAGTGCTCATTTTGCCGCTCGTCGCATGCGAATGGCTGCGATCGAAGTACTTCTTGCGCTTCAGCGTTGTGGCGGCTATTATATTTAACTGTCGCTTTTCGTTCACGAGTTATACCAGATAGCTTACTAAGGACGAGCGGAACATATAGTGCGGGGTGGAGCAGTCTGGTAGCTCGCCGGGCTCATAACCCGGAGGTCGTTGGTTCAAATCCAGCCCCCGCGACCAGTTACTAAAGCGTCGGGATTTTCCTGGCGCTCTTTTTTTAAGGCGCGCCATGGTCTTAGCAAACAAGCTCGGAATTGCCTCCTCGCCCGACCTACAAAAAGCTGAAGAGCGGCTTTCGAAAATGCGCGCCGTAGAACTCTTTACCAGTAATCTCCTCGACGAACATGCTCCAGGCTCGTTCCAAACCCTTGCGTTCATCCATCATCATCTCTTTCAAGATGTATATGATTTCGCAGGCCAGCTACGGAGAGACGACATTTCCAAAGGGGGCTTCCGCTTTGCTTCTCAGCTCTATCTTCCTGAAGCTCTAAAAGCGATCCAGCGTATGCCTCAATCCACTTTTGACGAGATCATTGAAAAATACGTCGAAATGAACGTTGCCCATCCATTTCGCGAAGGCAACGGACGCAGCATGCGCATTTGGCTTGACCACATGCTCAAAACTGAACTAGGGACCGTTGTAGACTGGTCTCAGGTCAACAAGACTGATTATCTGCTCGCTATGGAGCGTAGCCCTATAAAAGACATTGAGATCAAGCAGCTGTTGAGCACAGCGCTAACGAAAGAGACGAATGATCGACAGGTCTATATCAAAGGCATCGATGCGAGCTACGCCTACGAAGGCTATGAGACCTTCAGAGCAGAAGACCTCTGATCGCAGGACAATGGGGACGTAGCTTATTGTCCCGTTTTCGCTTTCGCTACAACGCTCTTCGAAATACCCGTCAAGCGCTCTATCTGCCTGACTGACAGTTTTGCATCCTTAAGCTTACAAAGCATCTCGTCCCTTTGCGCCTTAGGAAGCGATGCAACCTTTTCAACGCGGACGGGATCGAGCAGAGCCTGGGCTGCAAGGAATGCACGGTCGTCATCCAAAACACGACGTCCCTGGTTCTCGTCAGTACATGCTGCAGTATCATCGAGCGTCTCATGGAATCGCTTGAATTCAGTGACGCTGCCGAATACGTCGAGCACAAAAGAGGTGTTCGCTATTTCTTCCTTGCCGACATACTCTTGATAACTGCTCCAGAAATAATTCTTCGTATTGGCGATCTTGGCCTTTTCCGGGTTCTGATGAATGTAGCGAACCACCGTCAAAAGATATTCGTCCGAATTCACAGGTTCGCTCTTGAAACGACCTTGCATGAGATGCCCAACGCGGCTGTGCCGTTTGTTGAAGTACATTGCATAGGCCGAATTGGTGATGCGCATTGCTTCAGACAGATCATGAAGGTCAGCCTTCATGAGAAGATGGGTGTGGTTGTCCATGAGACACCACGCCAGTATCTCTGCGTTATGATCGGCGATTGCGTCCTTGAGAATACTGAGATAACGCCTGCGATCTTTATCGTCTTCGAATATGATTTGCCGACCCACTCCACGCGACACAGCATGATATATGCTCATCTCGCTTTGGCTTCGGATTCTTGCTGATCTAACCATCGGCATCCCTCGCTCTCATTCGGTGACAACAGAGAGCATCATAGCAAAAAGGACAATAAGCTACGTCCCCGTTGTCCCCCGTTGTCCCTGTTCAACAATTTATACTTGTAGTATACTTGTTCTATTGAATAAGAGAGGTGAGCATTATGGCGCAGCTATCGCTTTATATGGATGACATCGCAATGGAAGAGCTACGAGCAGATGCCGAAGCGGCTGGAAAGTCGATCTCCTCTTATGCGCGTGAGGTTCTTGAGAAGCGTCACGAAGCCGAACGCGGATGGGTTAATGGATGGCCTCCAGGGTATTTCGAGAATTTGAAGCCCTTAAATTTTGAGGAACCTGTTGATCTGCCACCCGAGCCTATTGAGCCCCTCAATACTATTTAAGGACGCTTATGTATTTGCTAGATACGAATATCCTTATCGATATATCAAGACGCAAATTAAATGCTGCATATGAACTGCTCCTGAATAGCGATGCAGGGCTTTTCAAAGTTCCGGCCGTGGTCAAAGCCGAACTACTTCTGGGCGCAGAAAAGAGCATGCAGCCTGAAGAAGAACGCCTAAAAGTGGAATCTTTGCTCTTGCCTTTCGAGATCATCCCTTTTGATGAAACCTGCGCTGCACACTATGCGAAGATTCGTGCAGATCTTGAGCGCAAAGGGCTAACCATTGGCGGTAATGACTATCTGATCGCGGCAACAGCCCTTGCCCACGGCGCCGTTCTGGTCACCAACAACGTGGATGAGTTCAAACGTGTGCCTGGGCTTTCCCTTGAATACTGGGAAGAGATCGATTTCTAGGCGGGCATCATCAAACGTTTCAGTTGGTTAGGAAATGGCGCTCAACATCTATCTCAGTTCTTGGCTTTGCCCTTCCAGCGATCAAGATGCGGGAGCAACGTGGCCATGAGGGAAACCGCTTCTTCGCGCGAGATACCCATCGCATCAGCTTCCATCTGGGCAGCGGCCTCGATGAACTCATCCATATCGACATCTTTTGCCGTGAAATCGCCCTCTTGATAGCACCACTTGCAGTAGTGATCGCTCGGCGAGCCATCTGCTTCCGTGCCATGCAAAGCTTCATCGGGTATCGGCATCGAACAGCACTGACAGTAATACTCCGCTGGCATCTCAAAGAAGCGTTCGAGCGGGATCGAATAGGTAACGCAGATCAACTTCACCATGTCGATGCTCGGTGAAGTCTCGCCAGTCTCCCAGCGAGAGATCGCCTGTCTGGTCACGAACAGATCACGCGCCATCTGCTCTTGCGTCAGCCCTTTTTCGGTTCGGATCTGTGTGATCGTATCGCTCATGGCCATGGTAGGTCCTTTCGTTGTAAATGCCTAACCCCATTATGAAGATACCGTTCGCGGGTTCAAGCAACACCTTGTTGCATCTCGATTGCAACGTGCCTATTATTCATATCCGCAGAAGATACCGCTACCCAATTTGAACGAGAACAAAGAGGACGATGCCCGCAGTAGATTTGAAAGTATACGGAGCGATCTTGAGCGTTCGCCCAGCGCGACGATTCGACATCGCCTGCCTGCTGATGCGCATGTATGGCTACATGATGAACATCGGCACTGTTGCCATGCTTTCGCTGGCTGGGTATTCGTTTCTCGAATCTGGCCTCGTCTCGTCAGTTATCGCACTTGCGATCTTCCTGATCGGCCCGCGCCTAGGAAAGCTGGTCGATGAACGCGGCCAATCGCGCGTAGTGCCTTTTGCCGCACTGGTCAGCCTAACGGGGCTGGTCGCGCTCCTGATCACGGTGCAATTCCATGGCCCCCTCTGGATCTTGTTCATCGCATCGGTCTTCGTCGGTTGCATCCCCAGCGCTCAAGCCCTCTCGCGTGCTCGCTGGGTCTATCTCTTGCGTATGGGAAAACTGGGCGAAAAGGCGCCGAACGTAACCACCATCTTTTCTTATGAAGGAATTTTGGACGACATCGGTTTCATGATCGCCCCCGCCCTTTCGATCTTCCTTGCCTCATCCTTTACCCCGATCGCAGGTCTTGCCGTAGGTGGCGTGTGTTTCTTGATCGGCGCAACCTTGCTCACGCACGCAAAAGAGACCGAGCCTCACCCCGGATGGAGATCGGCCGCGGATGCCGCTTCATCTGATGGTTCAACATCCAACAGCTCAGCACCCGAAAAAAGCGAAGCGCCTGCGAAAGAGAAGAGGAGCCTTTTCCGTACGTCGCGCATCGTGCGGGTACTCTTCGTCTTGATGCTCCTGCTCGGCTCGTTCTTCGGGACCTTCGATACCACTTCCGTTGCATTCGCCGAAGAGCTGGGCGAGCCGAACATTGCCAGTGGCGCGCTGATGCTCTCAGCACTCGTCTCGATCGCGATAGGATTCCTGTTTGGCACTTTGCGCCTTGCGATCCCCCACTATAAGCAAGTGCTGATCGCTGCTACCTGCATCGGCGTGGGTTATGGGTCGATGATGCTCATCAGCGATGCCGTGAGCCTGTATGTGGTTTCCTGTTTTGGTGCGCTGTTCTACGCACCCTTCCTGATCGTGATGAATGGCGCCTGCGAACGCTCTGTCCCTGGCAAGCGCCTGACCGAAGCTATCACCTGGCTCAACGCAGGCTGCACGTGTGGTCTCGCGATCGGCCCGACACTTGCGGGTGTTATGATCGACCTGTGGGGTGCTCAGGCTGGATTCATCATGGGAGGCGTGCTCGCTCTCGCGATTCCCGTCATTGCGCTCCTGCATCGCCGCACGATCAAAACTGGTCGTAAGAGCACCGTGCACCGCACCAAGATCAAGATGCCTGAAGCCGCCTAGGAAAGATAAAAACTCGAGCCAACGGACAACGGGGACGTAGCTTATTGTCCTGTGAATACAGGACAATAAGCTACGTCCCCGTTGTCCGTCTTGCATTACACGGCAGGATCAAGGTAACAGCAAAAAGTCTCGGTGATACAGCTTGCTGTGCATCTTGGAATTCCCGCCTATCTGGCAGCCAGATTGAATCTTGAGAATTGGCGATACATCTTCAAGCGAGTGATCAGTTCTTCTTTGTTCACCTGCTGAATAGCACAAACATGATCCAGTGCAACCGATGCTGCATCCATCAAAAAATCGACGGGAATAGTATCGATCTTCTCTCGCTTTTCACCGCTGAAATAAGCGATAGCCCCCAATATGCCACTGGCTGTATATTCGATGATAAGACGCGACTTAAGATCGAGCTCTCCCCCTTCAGGCAACAGGAAGGTTGACCAGATCTTGACCACGTAGCTTTTGAGGTTCCTCTCAACGATCGTTTGTCCGCCCTGCTCCATGAAGAGAGAAAGGCGCGGAATATGCCCTTCGATCATTGATTCAAGAACTGCTTCAGGATTATCGCCAGCAATAACGGAAATAATGCAGTTGGGCAGCCCCTTAACTTCCCGACTCAGAGCCGCTAGCATGAGCTCATCCTTATCTGCAAAATGATAGTAGAACGTTCCTCGGTTGCATCCTGCTTTTGCCACGATCATCCCAACCGATATCTCGTGCAGTTGGTTATCCTCGAGCAGCTGCCAAAAAGCCTCGATCATTCGATCGCGCACGGAGGGTTGATTGCTTTTCTTCGGTCTTGCCATATGCCACTTCTTTCGAACAAGATCGCATTCGTCGGCTCTGTGGTAGCAAAGCGATGCCCTATCAGTAAGGCGCATTCACGCGAAGCCTCTTGGCCAAATGACGCTGCGCCCATGACAAATATAACATGCTGTACAAATAATACCATGCAAATAGCCCTGTTAAACCACCTATCCTATTGAAGGAAATTCGCCAGAAAGCCTAAGAATGCTTCTGTTAACTTGATTCGGTGCTCTGCAGAACCAAAGGGGACAAGGTTACAGAAGCCCACATCAGCAATACTGCTCGCTCGCCTCCATACCTTCTTGAAGCGAACAACCATCGCAGTCATCACGAAGCAAGCCGCTTTCATCGAATACTAAGCGCAAGCCTCAGGTATGCTCGCTATAGTAGAGAGAGTCTCAATTACCGTAAGCGCAACATCAGGTTTGCGCCGTAACGCCGTAAAAAGGGAGTTCGAGCGCTTCATGAGCAAACGTGGTGTCATCATAGCGAACACGGGCACACCCGATGTACCCGAAGCAGATGTCGTGCGCGCATATTTGGCCGAATTCCTTCAAGACCCGCGCATTTGTCCGCTGCCCGCTCCCTTGTGGAAGATCATCCTCCATGCATTCATCTTGCCAAAACGCGCTCACGCATCAGCAGAAAAATACCGACAGATCTGGACTTCCCAAGGCTCTCCGCTCCAATCAGGAATGGCATCACTTGCCCATAAGTTGCAAGCCTCTTTCAACGAGCAGGACAAAGCAACTCTCGTTCGGCATGGCATGAGCTATGGCTCGCCATCGATCAAACAAGCACTGGGCGAACTTAAAGCCGAAGGGTGCGATGAACTGGTGGTCTTATCGCTTTATCCGCAGAACGCGCTCTCAACCACGGGCGTCGTAGCAGATAAAACGCTTGCTGCTTTAAGCGCCCTCGACTGGCATCCGCAAACGAAGCTCGTCGGCTATTACAGTGCTCACCTGCTCTATCTTGAAGCCATCGCGGCATCGATTCGCGCTGCTGGTTTCGATAGCTCTGCAGGAGACAAGCTGCTCTTCGCGTTCCACTCCATCCCGGTACGAGATATTCGCAATGGTGACGATTATGAGGACAAAGCGCGCGCAACCGCCAACGCAGTGGCACGTCTTCTCGAGCTCGACGTTCAGGACTGGGCTCTTGGCTTTCAATGTCGCTTCGATAAGGCACGTTCGTGGCTTGACCCCTTCATCCCTGAAGCCCTCCAAACGCTCGGCGCACCGCGCGGACGATTGTTTGTGGTTGCTCCGAACTTTTCGATCGACTGCCTCGAAACGCTTTACGACATCGATATCGAGTTGCGCCAACAAGTATGTGAAGACCCTGCCTTGCAGATCGAAAGCGACCGCTTCGTTTATGTGCCTTGTTTGAATGACACCGATGCACACGTCGAGCTGCTAACCGATATCATCAACTCCGTTAATGCTGAAAACTAATCTCTTGCTTTTGCTTGCAACCTGCCAATCTCGGCAAACTTTCTGCCAAATTGTTCGATTTGTCTCAATCCCTCAATGCATATCCTCTCCATCTCTTCACCACATATAAGCCTTTCATCTGCGATCTTGGGGGTACCGCCCCTATAATCAAGTAGTTTTTATTGCGGTAAGGCAACAGCGCGCGATTCGATGCGATAATCGAATCCCATGAGAGAACAGACCGAACAACAAGCGCGATTCAGCTTTGCCAGCTTAAGGGAGAAATTTCTTGATGCCCTTCCTTATCTGGTGTTTTTCGTTCTGCTCTTCTTCACCATCTATTACCTTTTTGGCGTAGCCGATGCCCTGCTCGGCATCGTGTTCCTCTTCTTTTCGCGCGCCATCATCCAAGACCCAGGGCTTTCGTTCGCGAACTATCTGCGGCGCCTTTGCTGGTTCGTGCTCATGGGCGTCTGCGCGAGCATCGCAGGACTCAACGATGTGCTCTTCGTGGTCATGAGCTTCTGCTACCTGTTCTTCATAACGCTCACCCAATCCGACGACTATCTTCCCCGCAATTTCTACTGGCTCGGGCTTGGCTACCTGTTCCTGCTGATCTACCCCATTACCCCTGGTGAGATCCTTCCACGCCTTGCGGCGCTTGGCCTTTCGATCGCACTCACCACCGCCTTCATCTACCTGATGCGTTTTACGCTACGCAAGACCGGCAAGCTCGACGAATTTGCCCGCGATCGCGCCTTCATGCGCGAAGCCTTCGGCGATGTAGCCGCTCAGCTTCGCCTCCTCGCACAAGCACCCGAAACCGAACCAACGAACAACACAGACCCTTCACTCGCGGGCGCTTCGCCATCATCGCCTATCACAAGCGCAGCAAAAGAGCCGCAGCCTTCTGCCTCAACCCTCGAAGCGCAAGTCGAACCCGAAAGAACATTCACCCTCGCCCAAGATTACGCGCAAACCGAATACGCCACGGTCATGCGCCAAGGCGGCATACTTTCGGGCCGACAATGCTACACCTTCGCACTGCTCCTTTGCTGCGAGCAAATCTCGGACCTGATCCATGCCACTTCCAAGAACGCGCAGGGCATCACGCCGAAGAACCGAGAATACTTCGCCGATCTGGCCGCCGTTTTCGAAGCGGTCGCCACCAAGAAGATCACGCGCATCTCCGAGATAGTGAGCGAGCTCGAAGCATTCCTTGAGCGTCGTGGCTTCGACACTACGTGCTACCACGAATCATGGAATGCGATCCTTGAAGCACTCGTGCGCACCTTGCGCGACACCCGCCTCTCGCGCGACGAATCCACCCCGTTCCTCAAGAGCATTCGCTATCGCTACCACTTCTTGCGTGACAACATCAGCCTCAAGAACACGCAAACGCGCTTCTCTCTTCAGCTTGCCACCATCGTAACGATCGCCGTGCTAGCCGACATCGCGCTCACGCACCTGATCGGACTCGATTTCGGCATCTGGATACCGATCGTCGCCTTCACGATCTTGAACACCTACAACGATGAAACGCTACGCTCAACGAAGAACAGCACCATCGGCACGCTCGTCGGCATCGCGATCTTCGCGCTCTTCGTGCATTTCATCCCAAGCCCCTTCCTCATGCCAACGGTCATCACGCTGTGTTACCTGGTCATCCTTATGAATATCAGCCAAACGGTCTCCATCACCGCAGGAACGCAGATGGCGCTCACCGCACTCTATTCCGCCGATGCATCGCTTGGCATGACGCTCGTTATCCGCCTTGGCTTTGTGATCATCGCAGCAACTTGCGTGGTGATGGTGATCTTCCTGTTCATGCGCACGCAACGAACCACCACCATCCGCACGAAGATCATCGAGCTAGAGCGTATCGATGGCCGCTTGCTCGCGCAGATCGATCTCGGCATCAAACGCGGCCACGTTAACCTGTGGCGCGCGGTGCAACTGCTCTACTACCTGCACATGAATTCAGCGTTCATGGAAAACCTGGCGAACAGCCTTAGCCTAAAAGAGATCAAATGGGAAGAGCGCCCCTCGCGGCGTGAATCACTCGCACAGATCAAGCAACTGAAACAGGATGTTCAGCGCGTCCTGCAGCTCAATTACAAGTTCGCGATGGATGCCGCCCACGCCGTGATGCTGCTCGATCCGCGGCGCGTGCATGACGATCTGCTCTCCGACGAGCCTCAGCATGATCTTGATAACGCATCGCCTGATACCACCGCGCGCATCAAGCACATCGATGCCACCAACGAACGTCTCAAAGAGAAGACGCACGACCTCGAAACCATGCGCTATCTGGAAGAGGACCTCAAAGACTAACCACCCGACCCACTACACCGGCGCGGCAAGCCTTTTGATAGAATAGCGAGCATGAACAAGGAGGTTTACGTGGCCGACTATCAACGCGCACGCTCGCCGCAGCAAAAAGCTGAACGCATGAGCGCGATCATGGATGCAACCGAAACGCTGTTCGCACAGCTGCCCTATCACGAGATCAACATGGGGCTCATCGCAAAAGAACTGGGCTGGTCACGCTCTAATCTCTACAAATATGCCGCTACCCAAGAAGAGATATTCCTTGCGCTCCACAGTCGCGCTAATCGTGCTTTGGTCGATGATCTTATGGCTTCGCTTGCAGGCAAGAAGCTCACAAATGCTGAATTTGCGCATGAGTGGGCATGTGCCGTTGCGCGCCATCCAGAATTCTTGCGCTATCAAAGTATCTTGATCCCGATCATCGAAACGAACACGTCGCTCGATCGTCTCGTTGAATTCAAGAAGAACTTCGCACTCATGAACGAATCGATTCGCACATTGCTGCGAAAGCACCTCTCATGCAGCGCAAACGAAGCCTCCGATCTCTCTTTGTGCCTCATCTATCAAGCGGCTGCGCTATTCAATCACTTCAATTGCGCCGAGCAGGTGGCCGAAGCTATGCGTCTTGCTGGCTTGCCGCCTATAGAGGGCAATTTCGAGGATGCCTATACGAGCTTCGTCGAGATGTGCCTCGATCGTCTTTCGCAATAAAAAAGGTCGTTCCTTCTGCCTGACGCAAAAAGAACGACCTCGCATTACCTAACGGTCGCAAAGCCTACAACATCGCTCCGCGATCGACCACGATCTCACGACCATTGAATTTCGTGGCAGCTTCTGATTCCGCAAGCCAAAGCACCATATCCGTCACGTCTTCAGGATTGAGGAATTTCAGTCCTCCGGGATTCTTCTCGTCTTCGAACATCTCCTGCCAGCTGGTAAAGCTCTTGCCCATCGTTGAGTTCACGAAGTCAACGTAGCTCTCCGTTTCGCACATGGGCGTACGCACCTTCGTGGGGCATACAACGTTACAGTAGATCGGCAGGCCTTCGCTTTGGAGTTCGAGCGCAAGCGTTTTGGTAAGCCCGATGATGCCGAATTTGGTCATGCAATACGTTGCCAACTGCGCAGTTCCCTTAAGACCCGACACAGAAGAGATGTTGATGATGCGTCCGTAACCTTGTTTGCGCATGTAGATCGCAGCATATTTATCTGTGCGCCAGGTTCCCTCGAGATTCACCGCGAGCGCACGCTCGACCTGTTCATCGCTCAATTCCCAAGTGCAACCAAAATTGATGATACCCGCATTGGCCACCACCACATCCAAGCGACCAAACTTTTCCCATGCCTGAGCGAACGCTGCTTCGACCTCAGGCGTGGAGCAGATGTTCGCCTGCAACGCCAACACCTCGCCACCCGCATCGCGAACCAACGCGATGGTCTCTTTGAAGATCTCGTTCTCTGGTTCAAGCATATCGATGAGCACTACATCGAACCCTGCCTTCGCGAACGCAACCGCATGTGTGCGCCCCTGGCCCATCGCGCCGCCTGTGATCAGAACAACCTGTTTAGATGATTTTGCCATCGTAGTAACTCCTAATTCTTCGAACGCGTGACTGCTTCAACGATAAAGCCCAGCTTATCGAGCGAATCGTAGTAGGTGAAACGCGCGGTTGGATCGATGAGCGAGGTACCCTCCATCCAAACAGCGATTCCCTTTTCCGCCATGAGCTTCGTGACCACATCGTTATCGGTCACATCGAAGCGAATGTGATGCAGGCCGTTTTGCCCCATCTTCAGATAATCGCTCCAGATCGTGTCATCCTCACCCGTCGGCTGCAAAAACTCAAGCTGGATATTGAAGAAGTTATAGAACGCAGAGACAACCTCTGCATCGATGACCTTGCCATCGCGATAAACCGATTTCTTGTACACCGAATGACCGCCCGCGTCAGGCTCGAGGCCGAACACTTCGAGCATGCCTTTCTTGGTGCGCTCGATATCGTCGGTGATGATGCCGATCTGAACGATGTCTCTCAATTCGTCAGTAAGAGTAAGATCTTGAACTTTCATGATGCCTTCCTGCTTCAGTTGTCGGAAACCCTCTTGGGAGCGTAACACTACCTAGACAATCTTAGCTGATTGTCCAACTTCCCTTACGGTCTTATTACGAAAGCCAGATACGTTTCTGATGTTTCTTTTTACGTACGGTTTTGTGATTACGGTTACGTTTTAATGAACACCTTGTCGCCTATGATAAGCTAGGCTCACACCTGTGAAAGGAGTGTTCTCTATGAGCAAATCCAAAGTTTATTTCACCAAAGAAATCACCCCAGAAAACGTCGTGAAGCTCTACGAGCATCTTGGCGTGAAGCTGCCAGGCAAGGTTGCAGTCAAGGTTCATTCCGGCGAAGAGGGCAACCAAAACTTCCTCCATCCCGAATTCATGCGCCCCATGATCGAAGAAGTGGACGGCACGGTCGTCGAGTGCAACACTGCCTACGATGGCGCGCGCGATACCACCGAAAAGCACGAGAAGCTCATGGCCGCACACGGCTGGACCGAGTACTTCGATGTTGACATCATGGATGCGGATGGCCCGAGCTCCGACATCATCTTCCCGATCGAAAATGGCCGCGTACTGAAGGATAACCGTGTGGGTGGCCACCTGGCGAACTACGCTTCGATGCTCGTGCTTTCTCACTTCAAAGGGCATCCGATGGGCGGCTTTGGCGGCGCGCTCAAACAGCTTTCGATCGGTTGTGCTTCTAACCAGGGCAAGGTGAACATCCATTCTGGTGGTGCATCCCTCAACCAGGGCGAATTCTGGGACAAGCACGCCGAACAGGATGATTTCATCGAGGCGATGGCCGAAGCAGCCGAGACCGTGGTCAATCACTTCGGCAGCAGCATCGCGTTCGTGAACATCGCTTGCAACCTTTCGGTCGATTGCGACTGCTGCGCAGTAGCAGAAGATCCCTGTATGAAGGACATCGGCATCTTCGCTTCGCTCGATCCGGTGGCTATCGATGCTGCCTGCCTCGATGCCGTACGCAATTCCGATGATCCCGGCCGCGACACGTTGCTCGAGCGCATCACCTCGCGCCATGGCGAAAAGATCATCGATGATGCAGTGCGCCTGGGCTATGGTAGTGCCGATTACGAATTGATCGAGGTCTAAAGCCAGAGCAACATACCATCTGCTCGAGAAACCAAGAGGGAAAGAATCATCCGATTTCTTTCCCTCTTTTTTGATAGGGCCGCGGCTTTCCTGCACGCTTCCCTTACATAACAACAGAGATGATATCCGCTGGTGCGACCACGCCTTCTTCGGTAATGATAGCCGTGATCAAGTCCGCAGGCGTTACATCGAACGCAGGATTGTAAACCTTCACACCTGGAATAGGCGGATCGAGCACTTCTGAAGCAGCGCGCTCTTCGATAGGAATATCTTCGCCATGTTGTGCGCTCACATCGATCGTTGAAGTGGGCGCTACCACGTAGAACGGAATTCCATACCGAGCAGCAGCGATCGCAACTCCCAGCGTTCCGACCTTGTTAGCCGTATCCCCGTTCACCGCAATACGATCGGCGCCTACGAACACCGCATCAACACGCCCCTGCGCCATCGTAGTTGCCGCCATATCATCGCAGATCAGCGTAACAGGCACCTGCGCTTTTGCAAGTTCGAACGCGGTCAGGCGCGCACCCTGACGAAGAGGGCGCGTTTCGTCGGCATACACCATCTCTATCTTGCCTTGCAGTGCCGCCTCGTAGATCACGCCAAGCGCGGTTCCAAAGAACGCCGTTGCCAAACTACCGGCATTGCAATGGGTAAGCACGCTCGATCTTTCCTCGAGCAGCGCGGCGCCAAGCTCTCCCATCTTCCTGTTCGCATCTTCATCTTCAACGATCAGCTGCTTGGTGAATTCATAGAGCTTGTCCGCGATCACAACGGGTGAAGACCCTGAAACAGCCTCTTCCTCGACGATCTCCATTGCCGCATCCACCATGTGCATCAGGTTCACTGCAGTAGGACGCGCATGAGCGATACGTTCGGCAGCTTGTCGCATGAACTCCAAATAGTCAGCAGGGTCGTTCATCTCATCACGCGCGACCCCTTCGTTGGTCGCGCAGAACTCCGCAGCAGCAAGCGCTACTGAAGCCGCCCCCGCGATCCCGATCGCAGGCGCGCCACGAACCTTCAGCTGCTTGATCGCCTCGATCGCCTCGCGCCAATCGGTCAGATGAAGATATGCTTCTGCATAGGGCAACTGCGTCTGATCGATGATGCTAAGCACCGGGTATCCATCAGGAATTACTGACGTATTGGAATCATCACGCACCAGATCGATCGTACGCGGAATGTTGTTGATATCGATAGCCATGTAAACTCCCTGCTATTCAAACGATTACCGCATTCCAATATACCCGAACAAGATAACGCGAACATCCCTTTGCCTGCGAAGAGTGAACAGAGGACGGGGCAAGTGTTCGTCCCCTGTTCATTTTCCGCATCACACCCTTGACTTAAACCAAGGTTTAAGAGGAACAATAGAGCAACCTCTCGTACCGAGAGCAAAGCAGCTCCGAACTGCCTTCTTCACAAACAGAAGGCCACTGAAAGAAAGGCACACTCTATGAGCGGAATTATGCCTGCATCGAAAATGGGCTTTGGTTGCATGAGACTTCCTCTTCTTGACCCCAACGATCAAACGAGCATTGACCTTCCCCAGTTCAAACAGATGGTCGATGTCTTCATGGAAGCAGGGAATACCTACTTCGATACTGCATTCGTCTACCACGAAGGTGCATCCGAGACAGCGCTCGGCGAAGCACTCGTCGCTCGCTACCCACGCGATTCCTTCACCGTTGCCACGAAATGTCTTGCCTGGGCGCTCCCCAACAAAGAAGCGGCCTACAACTGCCTTGACGTTTCACTCGAACGCATGGGCCTTGATTATGTTGATTACTATTTGCTCCACAACGTCGGTGGCAAACGCACCGCAAAGTTCGACGAATACGATATGTGGAACTTCGCACAGGAACAGAAAGCAGCGGGTAAGATCAAGCACGTTGGTTTTTCCATACATGATGATTGGGAATGCCTCGATAAGCTCTTGACCGCGCACCCCGAGATGGATTTTGTTCAGCTCCAGGTCAACTACCTCGACTGGGAGGATCCTCATAATGAGGCAAAGAAGCTCATGAAGGTGGCCGAAAAGCACGGCAAGCCGGTTATCATCATGGAACCCGCGCGTGGTGGGCGCTTGTGCGATCTTCCCGAGGCGGCAGCGCATATTCTCGAGGAAGCGAATCCTGGATCGACACAAGCCGAATGGGCCTATCGTTTCTGCTGGAATCTCCCGAATGTGATCAGCGTGCTCTCTGGTATGTCGAATATCGCGCAAGTTGAAGAGAACACGAAGGCTTACCTGGCGAATAAGCCCTTCACGCCCGAGGAGAATGTCGCCCTCACAGCCGCGATCAAGCAGCTTCGCTCGATGTCGGTCGTACCTTGTACGGCTTGCAACTACTGCGTAAAAGACTGTCCTTCGAATGTGAAGATACCGCAGATCATGGGGCTTCTGAACCTTGCAGCCATGACGGAAAACCTTCAGTTCGCCAAAGAGCTCTACAGTTGGCAAGCTGCTGAAGGTCCCGCGAGCTCATGCATCCAGTGCGGTGAATGTGAGGCGATGTGTCCACAGCAGATCGACATCATCCACCAGCTCGAGGTTGCAGTAGATCAGTTCGAATAGATTGAACAGGGGACGGGGCAAGTGTTCATTCGAGCCGATATGGCGGTCTGGCAAAGAAGAATTTCTATCGCAAATGAACACTTGCCCCGTCCCCTGTTCACCCCCCCCTGTTCACCTCAGTGTCCTTGAATCTGGCATTCCTCCAAGGTCGCAAGCAGTTCAGGAGGCATCTCCTCTTTAGGCATCTTGCGCGGAACTTCGCAAGTGCCCGCAGCAGAAGCCGTATCGTAGAACCAACATTTATACTCGATGAACCTGAGCGTACGGTTAAGATCCTCGATCTGCTCAAGGATCTTCTCACGACGTCCATGCACCAATGCGCGTCTGTCCTCGATAGATTCATCGCCCAGTTCGCTCAGGCGCACGAATTCCCTGATCTCTTGCAGCGACATGCCTGACATCTTCAAATGTCCGATCAAGCGCAACAGATCCAAATCCGTATCCGTGAAACTGCGGATGCCACCCTCGGTTCGTCCGATGTGGGGCAAGAGTCCATTCTTCTCGTAATACCTGATGGTTGAGGCGGGAATGTCCAAAGCCTTCGCAGCTTCACCAATTGAGTAACCGTTTTTCAGTTCCATGATCGCGCCTGCTCCCATCTTTTCGCTGGCATCAAAGCAGTTTCTATTATCAGCTTAAACCGTACTTCAAGTACAATATGAAACTCAAAGTCAAAACCACCTGCAAACCTTCTGATAAAACCCCTGAATAAAGTATATGAAAGATGCTATACTTTCTTAGATATAAAGATGGGCTCATTTACCAACGTAGCGTTAGGAAAATGGGTGCGTTTCACGTGTCACTTTGAACAGCACTAGTAAAGGGTAGCATGCAGAACATGTGGATCAGCGTCGCACTGATCGTAGCGGTCATAATCGTTGGTATCATCGCTGGTAAGCGATTGAGTGCCCCAGGCCCTCAGCGTCGAGCTGTTTATTTTGCTTTTGGCACCCTTGCTGTTCTCGCTCTTTGGTTCTTCATCTTCGTCGCGTTCTTCCCCGCCGAATGGATCGTCCCCTTCTTCACGGTCGCCTGTATCGTCATTCCTATCTGCGTTTATATGATGGTTCTGCGTAGCGGAGGCAAAGAACGAGCCAAAGCTCCTTCGAAGCGCTCGTTCGAGATCCCTAAGAAAGACATCACTGTTGAAAGCGCGAAGGCTGCCAGCCCGATCAGCTCTGGAACAGCTTCTGCATCAAGCGCCACAACGCCGTCCAAGGCTGCTGCTCCTGCCCCCAGCGCTTCTCAGCAGACTGCGCCTGCTTCATCAACTCCTTCTTCAACAGCGAAAACAGATACTTCTTCAGCTTCTGCCACTAAAGCAAAGGCACCTGCTGCTGCAGCAACTGCTTCTGCGCCAGCTAAACCAGCTGCCTCAGAAGCTCCAAAGGCAACTGCGAAGCCTTCTGCAGAAGCGCCGAAGACCTCCGCAAAAGAGGCACCGAAGCCTGTGCAAGCGGCTGCAAAGGCCGAAACTCCATCTACGCAGAAATCAGCAGCGGAATCCGCGCCCGTTGCTACGCCTGCATCAACGAAGCCTGTTGAATCCGCGAAATCTACCGAGTCTCAAAAAGCCAAACCCACGAAACCCACAAAGCAAGAGGCCAAGCCCGCTTCTCACGAAGCTGCAAGCAAGCCTTTTGCGAACAAGGAGCACGTGGCCGAGATCGCTATAGAAGAGGCAACGGAGAAAACGCCCGAACCTCCTGTTAAGGCTGCTCCTGCCACCACTTCTCCAAGCGAAGACCAACTGCGCGAAGCTGCCGAGATCGAAATCCTCGTCGATCGCGCAGCGGAAGAAGAAGCTGCCAAGATCGAAGAGCTCGTTCGTCCTTTTGCTTCGCAAGCAACCCCTGCTATGGACGCTGAGAAGGAGCGCGAGTTGAACGTTGGCGCACCAGTCAGCTCACCGGCAGAAGAAGCTCCCACAAGCACAGAAGCTACACCCGCTAAAACTTCAAGTGCACCAGCAGCAACACCAGCGCCAGCACCTACGCCTGAGCCTGCACCAAAACCGGCAGCGAAACCTGCGCCTAAACCAGCTAAAAAAGAGCCGGTCGATCACTTCGCAGAGTTCAGTGCCCGCGCTACCGCCTTGCGCGATCAGGGCGCCTATGCCATTGCGGCAATGCTCTTTGAAGAGGCTGCTGCTCTCGCACCCAATGCCAACGAAGCACGCAACACTCACTTCGAAGAGCTTGCTTGTTACGTAAAAGCAGGCGATGCCGCCAAGGCAAAAGAGATCGCTGCGAAGCTTCGCCAATCGAGCGTTCTCACGCGCTTCGAACGCATCAAGCTTGATGCCGTTGAAAGGATGAGCTAATGTCTGCCGCGCGCTCAAGAAGAGCAAACGACAAGCACAACCATCTGCAGCGCACTCCCATCCTTGTTATGGGTTGCTCGCTTCTCATCGCCTGCTGCATCGCATTCGGCGGAACGAACTGGACTGCCTCAGCACAGCCCAGCGAAGACCAGCTCCCCGAGGAGAACGCCATCGTCGAGCCCGGATATTATCAAGAGACTATCGGCAGCTACGAAGCCATTTCCCAAAGCGATGACAACGAACGCGCCGAGAATCTTCGTCTCGCTGCTGAGGCCATCAATGGCTACGTGATCGAACCAGGTGCCACCTTCTCATTCAACGAAGTGGTCGGCGATACCACGGCTGAACGTGGCTATAAAGAAGCACCGGTTCTCTACAGCAGCGGCTTAGGCTCAAGCGATGGAGGCGGCATCTGCCAGGTCTCAACTGCGCTCTATATCGCAGCGGTGAAGGCCGATCTCGAGATCGTTGAGCGCCATCCGCACTCAGTGCCTTCCGACTATGCTCCTATCGGTCTTGATGCCACGATCGTTTATGGCAGCCGCGACTTGCGTATCAAGAACAACACCGACTTCCCTATCACGATCTATGCAAAAGCAGTTGGCCAGACCGTGAGCGTAAACTTGCTCGGCAAGCCTCGTGACGACGGAATCACGATCGATGCCACTTCGCGCGTGGTCGATCGCTATGAACAGGCCACCAAGGATGGCGGCAAGCAGCAGTACTACGTTTCGGAATCCTTCCGCGTCTACTATAAAGACGGCGTGCGCACCTCGCGCGACCTGCTCTCAAGCGATATCTATGCGGTGGACAAAGATACAACGGTCACGCTTGCCGAAGGTAGCGTCAACCCCAACAAGTAGGATCGCTTCGCGCTATGATCGTTCGAGGTCTCGGCGAAGCTCATCGATCGCTCACCAATTGCTCATCGATGAAACTCGTACGCGTTTTCTCACAAGAACCCGCGGCTACAGGGGCACAAGACGAGCGCACAAGCACGGCATCAACATGCAATATTCCGTTCAGCGCAAAACCCTCCATATGTGTGAATTAAAGTGTGGGTTTTTCTTACTTCTCGAGCACTTTCAGATACAATGAGTCTATTGGGAAAGCACGAAACGAAGTCTCTGCTTCGTTGAAATCTAAAACTTCAATCAGAAAGGGTCAGCATGGAGACCAATGAATCGATTCTTACCCGCAGCATCGTTGGCTTAGACGAGCGCAAAGTCCTCGGCAAGATGAGCAGCCTTCGTGTAGATTACGACACACAAGCTGTCAGCCACTACATCGTCATGAATGCTTCAACGAACAACGCAATTGCGCTGCCGTTTGAAAATGCCATCGCAGTGGGCGATACGTTCATTACGGTTCAGTCCTACGGCTCTTTCGTTGACGCGAATTGCCGGCTTCCAAAGAGCTCGTTTCCGATTCTAACAAGCTCGTAGGCGTGGAAGTCTACTCCCGCACTGGTAACACTCTGGGCACGGTTGCCGCATTCGATTTCGATCCGATCTTCGGCGCTATCAAGAGCATCACGCTCGACAACGGCTCAGAATTCAAGTCAGATGTTTTCCTCTTCTTCGCTCCCGACTTCGTATTCGTCGACGACGGCAGCAAGACCGCTGCTGATCTGCGTCAGGCTGAAGACAGCACGAGCGATGCTCCTGCAGCTGCTCCGGCAAGCGCGCCAGCAACCCAGGCTGCTCCGGCTGCACAACCTGCTGCCCCTGCTGCTAATGCAGACGGCCTTTCTAACGAGGACGCTTTGCTGCTCGACTTCCTCATCGGCAAGACGCTGAACGATGATGTCGCAAATGCCGATGACACCTTCGCGCTGCCCAAGGGCACCGAGATCACGCGTGAGATCGCGCTTGATGCTAAGAAGCACGACGCACTGTTGCTCCTCACTATGAGCGTCGACTAAATTCGCCACGATTCGTCGATGCTTCGGCGAATCCGCAGTACAGACCAGATGAAGCGGCGCGCCTTGAGTGCGTCGCTTTTATTTCACCCACTAACAAAAGGAACCACGATGGACTACCAGACTTTGCAAGATGAGATCAAATCAGCCATGAAGGCGCACGACAACAATCGACGCGACATTTTGCGTCAAGTTCACACGGAACTGAAGGCGATCGAAGTGAACGAACGCCGCGACATCACGGAAGCCGATGTGGATGCGATGCTCAAACGCGTTATCAAGCAAACGAAGGAAACGCTCGATGGCTCGATCAAGGTAGGCAACAACCAAGAGCGCACCGACACGCTCACCGAGCAAGTAGCTATTCTGGAAGGCTATCTTCCTGAGCAGGTTGAAGGCGAAGCACTCATGGCGCTCATCGACGAAGTGGTCGCTGAAACAGGCGCAACTACCAAAAAGGATATGGGGCGCGTGATGGGCGCGCTCACGCAGCGCACGGGTGGCAACTTCGACAAAGCCGCTGCAGCTGCTACTTTGAACCAGCGCCTAAGCTGATCAGGCATCAAGCCTTCTCAAAGGCTTTTTCTCGCTGCTCAAGATCACGCTCGATCTGAGCATCGAAGGCATTGTTCCAGCATTCACACGCAGGCAAACCAGGGATCGACGCCGCATTGAACACGGGGTTGATCCCTTGCTTTCTTTGCCGCGTGTAATCGTCCAGGCACTTGAGCGCCCACTTCCCTAGCGCAAGGATCGCAATGAGGTTGATGATGCACATGATGCCCATCAAGATATCTGCCACATTCCACGCCAGATCGAAGCTGCTCAAACAGCCCGCGAAGATGATCGCCAAACACGCAACCCTAAACCAGAAGAGCAGCATCTTACGCTCGCCGAAGATGAACTTCAAATTGGACTCCGCATAAAAGTAATTGCCGATCAAGCTGGTGTAAGCGAACAGGAACACCGCCGCAGTGATGAAAGCGATCCCCACATCGCCCGCAAAGTGATAGACCGCCATCTGAACGAGCGGCATGCCGTTCAGCCCAGCCGCCGTCTGGGGATCCTGAACCATGAACACCAACACGATCATGGCCGAACACGTGCAGATGAAGAGCGTATCGATATAGACCGAAAGCGTCTGTACCAGGCCTTGCTTCGCGGGATGCGAGACCGATGCTGTTGCTGCTGCGTTCGGAGCCGAACCCATGCCAGCTTCATTGGAGAACAGACCACGCTTGATACCCAGCATCAAAGCAGACCCCGCAAATCCGCCGAATATCGCCTGAAAGTCGAACGCAGAAGCGAACATCATTCCGAAAGCTGCCGGCAGTAAATTCAGATGCGAGAACGTAATCCAAACGCCCAAGCCGATATAGGCAAGCGCCATGATGGGTACGACCCACGAATTGATGACCGAAATACGCTTCTGACCTCCAAAGATAACAGCAGCGGTAGCGATGGTGAACACGACCCCCAAGACCACTGCAGCACCATTGGTCGCATAATCAGGGATGTAATACTCCAGACCAGAAGCAGCATTATAAGCTTGCAGTTCATTGAAGCCCACCACATAACAGGCAATGAGCGAGACCGCGAACACGATGCCCATCCAACGTTTGCCCAAACCTTGCTGGATGTAATAAGCGGGACCACCACGGAATTGCCCATCTTTGCCGCGAATCTTGAAGATCTGCGCGAGCGTTGATTCGATGAATGCCGATGCGCCACCGATAAGCGCCATGACCCACATCCAAAAGAGCGCGCCCGGGCCACCCATAGCAAGCGCCGTTGCGATACCGGCGATATTGCCGGTGCCCACGCGCGATCCCGTTGAAACCATCATCGCCTGAAACGAAGAGATCGCCTTTCCGTTCTTGTCGACCTTCTTCTCGAAGAGCTGCGTGAACATATCTTTGATGTAGCGAAACTGCACGCCTTTCGTGCGAATCGTGAAATAGATGCCGGTGAACACGAGCAACGCAACAAGAATGTAGGTATACATGAAGTTATCGATGTCGCCCGTTATCAGAACGAGAAAACTGTTGATACTATTCGTCTCCATAGGGTCTTCTTTCTTGAAAAATATGAGAATTCTATTGTGAAGGAAGTTCGCAGTTTGTACAGATAATGTAATGAATTTGATGGCCGTTCTTAGACTGTAGTATCTTTGACGGATGCTCTCTGGCTTTCTCAGAAGCAGGCAACTACGATCTTGAACCGGTTTAAAGGACTCCTGTGGCTTTCGACCTTTCGCAACATATGTCCACGAGCAAGCTCATTCGCTTTACGCTCCCTACCATCTTCATGATGATCTTCACCTCGCTCTACACCATCGTAGACGGTATTTTCGTCTCGAACTTCGCAGGCAAAACCGCATTCGCCGCCGTGAACCTCATCTTGCCCTTTGCCATGATTCTCGCCTCCGTAGGTATGATGGTCGGCACTGGTGGCAGTGCGATCGTTGCAAAAACGCTCGGAGAGGGCGACCATCCGCGTGCACGCCGCTATTTCACCCTGCTCGTTATCTTTGCAGGTGTTATCGGTACGGCACTCGCTATTATGGGCATCTTCTTCATGGAAGATATGGCGGGCTTTCTCGGAGCAGAAGGGGCGATGCTTGAAGCAGCTACCCTCTACGGTATCTTCATGATGTTCTCCCTGCCTTTCTTCGTGCTGCAATACGCCTTCCAAAGCTTCTTCGTAACCGCAGGTCAACCTAAACTTGGATTCTATGTCATCGTCATCGCAGGCGTTACCAATATCGTTTTGGACTTTCTTTTCGTGGGCGTATTCCAATGGGGGCTCATCGGCGCTGCAATCGCCACCAACATCGGCGAAGTCTTAGGCGGCGGCATTCCGCTTATCTACTTCATGAAGAAGCGCACGAGCCATCTCTATTTTGTGAAGCCTCACCTACGCCTGAAGGTCATCGGCAAAGCGTGCGTGAATGGCTCGTCTGAAATGGTCACCAATATCGCGATGAGCTTCGTGTCCATGCTCTATAATTGGCAGCTTTTGCACTACATCGGCGAAGATGGCGTAGCGGCATACGGCGTGATCATGTATACCGCCATGATCTTTGCCGCTATCTTCATGGGATATTCGGTAGGCGCTTCACCCCTTATGAGCTTCCAATACGGTGCGAAGAATCACAAAGAGATGCGCTCGCTGCTCATGAAGAGCTTAGGGCTCATCACCATTGCCTCATTGTTCATGTTCCTCGCTGGACAAGCATTCGCCGAGCCTATATCGAAGATCTTCGTGGCCTACGACACCTCTTTGCTCGACCTCACGGTGCATGCCTACAAGATATATGCACTCTGCTTCTTGTTCATGGGCTTTTCGATATATGCATCGTCCCTGTTCACCGCACTCAACAATGGGCTTGTTTCGGCGCTCATCTCGTTTTTGCGCACGCTCGTGTTCGAGACAGGAGCGGTCATCATCTTGCCGCTCATCTTCGGCATCGACGGTATTTGGTTCTCCGTGACCGTCGCTGAGATGTTCGCCTGCGCAATAGCGGCTTGCTTTATGATCGGCCTCTCTGGTCACTATGGCTATCGTAAACAAAAGAAACTTTCTGCAGATAACGCGCTCCCTCCTCAGCCGTGATATGCTAACGAAAGAGCGTTCATCATAGTTTTCGCGAGCAGCCCGAAGCCTATACGGGCTGCTAAAGCAGCTGATGAATCAACCGGTAATCCACTTCTTGCCTACCAGGAATTAAGGAGCTGGCCATGCATGCACCAACCTTGCCCAAGTTGAAGAAGACTCCTAAACGCATCCTCGACCTTGTCCATCTGTTGTTCGCGAGCCTGTGGCTTGGCGGCTTCACCATCGTGCTCGTATGCTCGATCATGCTCTGGACGCAAACGATCGATCCGGTCTTTGGCCTTGCAACGATCAACTTCGTCCAAGAGGTCGTGAAGGTCTGCATCCCTGCGCTCATGGCAACCGGACTTCTCTATGGTTTTGTCACGAAATGGGGCTTCTTCTCTCATGGCTGGGTCACCGCAAAATGAGTGCTCACTATTGCCCTTGTCGTCTCAACCGCGCTCGTCCCCGTCCATCCGCTCTGCTTGAGCGGGATCGTGGCGGGCATGATCGCACTCTTTGCTCTTTCGATCTTCAAGCCCCACAAGAAAGCTCAAAAAGCGTCGCAACGCGCATAATCACACGAAAAGGAACTGAATGAACGAGATCAAATGCCCTCATTGTGGCCAAGTCTTCACCGTTGACGAAAGCGGCTACGCTGCTCTTTTGAACCAGGTACGCGACCATGAATTCCAGCGCGAGCTGAACGAACGTATCTCGCTTGCCGAGAAGAATCGCGAACAGGATATGGCTCTTGCAGTTGCGAAAGCTGAAGAAGAGCTGCGCGCACAAATTGCGCAGCGCGATAGCCAGCTTGCCGCACAGACCGAGCAGTTCCGTGCTGAGGCCAAAGATCTTCAGCTTACAGCTCAAAACGAAAAGGCGGAGCTTGAAAAGCAGCTCGAAGCACTGAAGGCGCAACTTCAAGCACAAGCGAGCGAGGCTGATACCGCCCGAAAGCTTGCCGTTGCCGATGCCTTGAACGCGGAAAGCGATAAGCTTCGCGCCGTCGAAAAAGAGCGCGATTCGCTCGTGCAACAGCTTGAAACGCAACGCCAACAGGCTTCGACTGAAACCCAACTTGCTCTCCAGAAGCAAGAATCAACGCTGAAGGATGCCCGTATCGCAGTTGAACGCGAGCGTGATGAACTGCGCGCCCAGGTGGTTCGCGAACAAGAAGCACTCGCCCGCATCGAAGCCGAGCACAAGGCAACGCTGGCAGAAAAGCTCGCTGCTAAGGATGAGCTCATCGCCGATCGCGAACGCGAGATCCTCCGCATTCAAGACATGAAAGCGCAGCTCTCTACGAAGATGCTCGGCGAGAGCCTCGAGCAACACTGCGAGATCGAGTTCAACCGTCTGCGCCCCACCGCCTTCCCACATGCCTATTTCGAGAAGGACAACGAAGTGATCGAAGGCACCAAGGGCGATTTCGTCTTCCGCGATTTCGATGAAGAGGGCAACGAGATCATCTCCATCATGTTCGAGATGAAGAACGAAGCTGACGATTCTGTGAATCGCAAGACCAACGAATCGCACTTCAAGAAGCTCGATGCCGATCGCAAGAAGAAGAACTGCGAATATGCGGTGCTCGTTTCGCTACTCGAGCCTGAAAACGAACTTTACAACGCTGGCATCACTGATGTGTCGTATCGCTTCGAGAAGATGTATGTGATCCGACCGCAGTTCTTCATTCCCATCATCACGCTTCTGCGCAACGCAGCGCTCTCTTCGCTGCAGTACCGTAAAGAGCTTGCGCTCGTTCGGCAGCAGAACATCGATGTGACGAATTTCGAAGACCAACTGGCTGATTTCAAGGACAAGTTCGGGCGCAACTACCGCATTGCAAGTCAGAAATTCCAAAAGGCCATCGAAGAGATCGATAAGTCGATCGATCACCTGCAGAAGATCAAGGACAACTTGATCGGCAGCGAAAATCAGCTTCGTCTGGCAAACGACAAAGCCGAAGATCTTACGGTCAAGAAGCTCACGCGCAAGAACCCCACTATGAAAGCGCTGCTCGACGAAGCGCGTGAAGCGAAAAGCACCTCGACTGACAATGATTAGTTCAAAGGGCTTGTCTTGAATCGCGTTCTGTTCAATTCTCTTATCGTTTTTATAGCGGGATCCTGTTACGGATTCATTGTTCCAGCCATCAAGAGCGCAGCTGAGATCGGCATTTATCCTCACACGTTCGTGCCCTTGCAATATTTGGTGGCCTTTTTGGTGTGCCTTGCCATCATGCTCATTCGACGCATCAAATGGGCATCGCCTAAAAATCTTGCCAAGCTCGCCCTGCTCGGTGTTTTCACCGGCGGTACGAGCGTTTGCTATTATTCAGCAGTTTCGCTCCTGCCCTCTTCTGCCGCCTTAACGCTGCTCTTCCAATACATTTGGATCAGCGTGTTGATCGAGTGCCTTCACAAGAAAAAGCTCCCAGCAACCTCGACGATCATTGCCATTGTTATCACACTCGTTGGAACGCTCTTCGCAACTGGCTTGCTTGATGGAAGCGTTGCAGCGCTCAACCCCCTTGGCATTGCCTATGGTCTTGGATCCGCGCTCTTCTACGCGCTTTTCCTCTACTATTCAGGAACCTTGGGAACTGGCCAGCCTATCGTACTGCGCACGACCATGCTAACCGCTGGCGGCTTGCTCTTCACTTCGATCTCAAGCCCAGCAGCTTACACGCAAGCCTTCTTCGATCCTATAACCTGGCCGTTCGCCATTGGTTTTGCGATACTTGGCATCCTCATTCCCACTACGCTCATCAACTTCGCAAGCCCCAAGCTCACCACGGGCATGGTTTCGATCATGGCCTCGAGCGAGCTGCCGGTGGGCATTTTCGCAGCTTGGGCCATCGTGGGCGATGCACCTTCCCCGCTCGTGCTCTTCGGCGCTTTCCTCGTTTTGGCAGGCATTGTTGTCAAGCAACTTCCGTCCCTCATAAAACGAAATGCGAGCACTCCTTCGTGAACAGGGGATGGGGCAAATGTTCAACCCGCGCTATGGGCGCAAACCACATCTGAAACGTAATAGATTGAACACTTGCCCCGTCCCCTGTTCACGCCCTGCATGATAGACTAAAACAAACACATGAAGGGGGTTCGCTGTGGCTGAATATCTAGGAGATGGCATCTATCGCGTGGGCAAGGCCGAGAGGCTCTGGTCATGCCGAAAAGCGGTCATGAATGATGCGATTGACCAGGTAGAACCAGGAATTCCTCCTGCAGATGCTCGCTTTGGTTGGTTCAAGGGAGCGATTCCTACGCCATCGAACGAGGGCGGCTTCTACGTAGTCGAGTTCCTTGACGATCAGAAGATCCGCGTGCTTGCCTACGTCGATATGTACGGTCGCGCTTTCACCACCGAAACTGGCTTCGAACGCCCTCCCGCTCAGCCGCAAGATCTTTTCATCGCGCTTGCTGAAGGCTCTTCGAGCAACGGCACGATCTTTGTGCGCGGAGAAGACGGCAGTCCCATTGCTTGCGCTCCCTTCACGAAAAGTGGCAGCGGGCAAAATGCCAAATACACGATTGGCAAAACCTGGTACGACTTCAAAGGCCACGGGAAACGCCTTCATTATTATGACCTGATGAGCCGCGCTTATCTGGCTTTCGTGTACCGACCAACACTCGGCAAAGCAACACTTCCCTTCGGCATCGATGAGGTGTATCGGGTGCTAGCACAAGACGAACTGCTCCCCGCCTTGAAGACCGTGATCGAACGAGCGAGCAAGGTTGAAACGGACCATCTTGTTACGGCTCATCCGGTGGTCTCGAAGTTGAGCGACCGACTTATTGCGGCCGGCATACCCGATCTTGCAGCTGAAGATGAAGATGCCGAGCTCCGCCTGATCCGCACTGCGCAATATGCCAATACCTTCTTCGTGCGCGACATGAATGAATCGTCCGCCCTGCCAGAGACTACGATTTGGGAGATCGAAGCTGCGCTCAATTTGTTCTCGCTTACCGAATCGCTTCTCCAGGTCCTGCAATCAAAAGGCGAACTCGCGAGCCTTGCTGGCTGTGAGGCTTATCTTCTTGAAACAGCCGCGGGGCAGACGATCGAGCTCGAACTTGCCAGCGAATTAGCTGTTGGCAAGCTAGCCGGGCAGTGGCAGGCGCGCTCGCATATCGCTGCAGGAATAGAGAACATGGCACTCCCTCTTCGGGTAGAAACACGCTTCCGGCTCGATCTGCCAGCTGGGCAGGTCAAGTTCGAGATGCGTGTTCCCGATGCTTCGATGATGGCTGCACTGTTCGATAAATCTGAAGGCGAAGCAGCCGCACTTGCAGAACGCTATGCGCGGCAGGTGGGACTTCTTCTCGTCGATATCGCGATGCGCTCTTCTGCGCGCATCGAACGCGTTGACCTGGTCGCACGAACCATCGGTCGAGATGGTTCAGAAGATGTTGACCTCTTCTCCGCTTCGTTCGAGCGCGATCTCTACGAGCGCTCAAACGGATTCCTCGAAGAACGCAAAGGCGATCCCTCAACCCTCTATGAGAGCCTTCTCGACCAGGCAACAAGTGCGAACTTCACCGAAGCTGCATCGCTTTCAGCTACACCTCAACCTGATCCCCATGCAGAACTTTCACCAGAAGTTGCTGCGGCTTTTGGCGCAAAAACGTATCGCGACCTGGAGATCTTCTTCAACGCTGAATTGCGCTCGACAGCAGAGCGTCTTGCCGATGCGATAGCTGCTGCAGCAGACACTTCAAGCGCGGTTGCCAGCGTTCGCCAGATCGAAGCGGATACGCTCGCGCACGATTCGAACTCCCGTACCGCCGAAGCGTTCACCCGCCTTCTGCGAGCGCTCGCTGAAGGAACCATCGACCCTCACGAGCAGAACACCACGGTCAATTGCTTCCTGGGCGAAGACGAATGCATGAGCGCCTATCGCGCCGCTGAAGCATTGACCTCAGCTGACCAACCTGAAGAGGCACTCCAAATTCTGACCAGCGCCGTTGCAAAACTCGAAGAAACGGGGCATTTTGCAGACAACGAAACGACCGTCTATCGCGTGTTCGATTCGTACGCTGCGCGGCTCGTCTATAACCAGGTGAAAGCAGGAACGCTCCCCGCGCCGCAAGATTGCACGATCTTGCAAGACAGAGGAAAAGAAACACAGCTCGCACCCGATAGCTATGCGTTCTGCCTCTTCGAGCTCGCCTATTTGCTCTGTTCGCGCGACCACATCGATGAAGCAATGCGCTGCGCCAAGAAAGCGATTACAATAGCTCCTACCATGAGCGCAGGATATCGTGCTCTTGGGCGAATCTTCGTGTTCAAGGATGATTTTGCGAGCGCACGAGCCACACTTGAGAGCGCTCTTACGCTCATGACCTCGCCTGATGATATCGCTGCCCTCTACTACCATCTTGCCTATGCGCTCTGGAAATCGGGTGACCCTGAAACAGCGCTCGCAAGCTATATCAAGGCGCTCCAAACTTCCACCGTCGTGAGTGCGGCCTGTGTTGCAGAGATCGAAGAGCTCCAGAAAGACACGGGGCTGCCACTTCCCCTTAGCGAAGATATCGATAGACTCCTTGATGACGCAGGAGTTCCCCTTGTGCCGACTGAGAGCATGCGCACGGTTCTAGAAGAAGCTGCGATTACTGCGCTCGACGAAGGATTATTCGACATCGCACGCGTTCTTCTATCTTTCGTATTCCGCTATCGCAACGATGATGCCTTAGTGGGCGTGCTGCGTTCGCTTGAAACAAGTCTGTTCTGATCAGGAGAAGCGCGCTGCTCTGCGAAAACAAGTCACTGAGCAGCTTCTTTGCGGATGAGAGCTACACGAGAAAAGCTATCCGAACATCAAGAGTTCTTGCTTTTCTGGCACGATCGGGCGCCCATCGAACACCCCATCAGGGTGCCACTTCAAAAGTCCTTCGATCAGCTCTTCGACGGTTTTGGGGAATTGGAACGCATCCTTATCCCAATGCTCGATGAAATCATGCTCGTGCATGTTCTCGATGAGCTGGTGAAGCGGCTCATAGAAACCATCGATATCAAGGCAGAAACAAGGACCAGGGGTCAGGTGCAAACGAATGCGTGACATGATCTCCGAGATCTCTTCGAGCGTGCCAACGCCCCCCGGAAGTGCCACGAAAACATCGCCGAGTTCGATCATTTTCGCTTTGCGTTCGCTCATGTTCTCGACCACATAAAGCTCGGTCAGATCCTGTTGTTCAACGCCCGCGTCGATGAAGAACTGTGGCTCAACACCATACACTTCGCCACCATGCTCGAGCACCACGCGCGATATCAGCCCCATAAGGCCTACGGAGCTTCCGCCATACACGAGCGTATTGCCTGAATCTCCGATCCAAGCGCCCAGTTCAAGGGCGGCTTTTGCATAGTTCGTATTGTTTCCCGGATTCGATCCGCAATAGACGACGACATTCATAGTGGTTCCTTTAATACTGCGTTTTAGCTTTGTTTCTTCTTCGTTTTGCGCGCAGGAAGTTCAGGATACATCGCTTCGAACAATTCCTTGATCGCGGCAGCATCTTCAACGTTCTCGATCTTCAGCATCTCCTTTGCTCCCGCATAGGGAATTTCAAGAGAAGCGTTCGCAAGCAACGCGCGAGAAGAATCCGTCACCTTCACCAGAAGACGATCTTCGTAGATGCCTCCGATCACTTTATCACGATAATAGACGACATATTCCCCCATCATCGCACGAGACGAAACATTGCCACCAGTCGCAATGTTCAGCTGCTCGATCACGTATGCAACGCGCTCTTTTGATGATGCCATTTCCTTCTCCATTCCTTACGTTCTATAAAAGAATATCGGATACTTCACCTGTGCTCAATTCGCACATAAAAAGGACGGATGCAAAAACAAAGCAAAGAAGAGCGGCCGATTAGCTCTCTTCTTTGCTTCAGAATGCTTATATGAGGTTTTGGAATCAGAGTATCAAGGTTTATTCATCTGCGAACATCGGTGTTGAAAGGTAGCGCTCGCCCGTATCAGGCAGGATAGCCACAATGGTCTTGCCTTCGTTCTCAGGACGTTTTGCCAGTTCAAGGGCAGCCCATACAGCGGCTCCCGAAGAGATTCCTACCAACACGCCTTCTTCGCGCCCGATCTCGCGCCCGATCGCGAACGCATCGTCGCTTTCGACCGTGATCACTTCGTCGTAGAGCGTGGTATCTAACACCTCCGGCACGAATCCCGCACCAATGCCTTGGATCTTGTGCGAACCAGCACGTCCTTCAGAAAGAACCGGCGAATCAGAAGGCTCAACTGCAACGAGCTTCACCTCGGGGTTCTGTTCCTTCAAATACTGCCCGATGCCCGTAAGCGTGCCACCCGTACCAACACCAGCAACCAAAATGTCCACGGTGCCATCCGTATCCTGCCAGATCTCAGGACCCGTGGTGGCCTTATGGATTGCTGGATTCGCAGGATTGATGAACTGCCCGGGAATGAAGCTTCCTTCGATCTCGGCTGCAAGTTCGTTCGCTTTTTCGATAGCACCAGTCATGCCCTTCGCACCATCGGTCAACACGATCTTGGCCCCATATGCCTTGATGAGGTTACGTCGCTCGACGCTCATCGTTTCCGGCATGGTCAAGATGAGCTGGTAACCACGAGCTGCCGCAATAGAAGCCAATCCGATTCCCGTGTTTCCCGAGGTCGGCTCGATGATGGTTGCTCCAGGCTTCAAGATGCCTGCCGCTTCAGCATCATCGATCATCGCTTTCGCAATACGATCCTTGATCGAGCCCGCTGGGTTGAAATACTCGAGCTTTCCTAAGATTCGCGCCGAAACCTCATGTGCTTCCTCAACGCGCTTGAGCTCCAAAAGGGGCGTATGCCCAACGAGCTGATCAACTGACTCATAAACCTTCATGGTGCATCCTCTCTAATTCCTATTATTTCTATAGGTTAATAGGATTATAACCCGCTGTTGTTCGCTGTCAAGCACCTGCCCACAACTTCCCTACAAGACTGTATTACAATATTCCTAGTAAATTAGAAGGAATAAGGAGCATCCGTTATGCTGGTCTCAACAAAAGGACGTTATGCGCTTCGCGCAGTGGTCGATATCGCAGAGAATTCTTGCGTCGATCGCGTTTCGCTCCGTTCCGTTGCAGAACGCCAGGGCATATCTGATAAATACCTTGAAGCCATCATCAAACCCCTGGTCGTAGCAGGCATACTGGCAAGCGTGCGCGGAAAGAACGGCGGCTATCAGCTCGCGCGACCAGCAAGCGATATAACTGCTGGTGATGTGATTCGCGCCGTTGAAGGAGAGGTTGCTTCCGCCCCCTGCAGCGCAGAGGGCGAGCCTTGCGAACGTGCTTCGATGTGCCGCACTGTTCGTTTTTGGATGGGGCTCGAAAACGTGGTGGACCAGTATCTTGATGCTACCAACATCGCTGATCTCGCAGTGCCCGACCTAGCTGGCAACGACTACGTTATTTAATTAGTTGAAATCTTGAAGTTCAGCAGAAGCGATCAAAAATGATCGCGAGCCGCGCTAAGCAAGGCGCGTCTTCTTCGTGACGGGGCACGTGAGCGACTTGCCCCGCTTGAGGTAGTGAATGAAGAACCCGATGCCTGCAAGCGCCAACGCCGACCCAATACCGGTATACATGAACGCGATGATCCATTCAGGGATGATGCCGAATTCGCGCAGCGCGATACCGCCACCCATCATGATCGCCATCATCACATAGCCTTTCACATCGAAGAACGCGAACGCGCAGGTAGGTGCGTTGCCGTAGTCTCGAATGCGGGTCGATTGCTTGCCGACGAGCTTCGCGAACATCATATGAAAGAGCAGGAAGGTGACCACGATGCCGATCGCGAGCAACGCCGCGACAAGTTCGGTGTCCAAGATCGCGATGATGCCCAAACGCAAAATGTTGATACCGGCGAGCAGCCAAACCGCCGCTGCGATGATGAGGAGTTTTTCCGATCTGACCTTCAACATGTTCGCTCACCCCCGTATGGACTCGATCCATCTGTCCTCATTTTCCTCTGCTGGGCGGTCGTTTTCAAGGGCGCGGCGAGACAATCCGCATAAGTCGAACATGCATGAGGAGCATACCTGAAGCGAGCGCATGCTCGCTGATGGCTCGCAAGTTGAACGCTTGTTTTCACCTCATGCCGATACGCGCATGAAGCTCTATACTAGAAAAGCAGATAACTCGCCGATCTCTGCATCCTCTACATCCTGGAACGCAGAGGATCCCGACCGCGAACAGGAAAGACCGCTCCATGGCCGCTAACGAATCGAAGAAGAAGCTTTCGCTCACCACCTGGATCCTTGTATCGCTCGTGGCCGGCATCGTAGTGGGCCTGGTCTTTTCTGCCGTCGTTCCAATCGACTCGCCCTTCGACCTTTACGTGATCGAGGGCATCTTCTATGTGCTCGGCCAATGGTTCATCCGCCTGATGCAGATGCTCGTCATCCCACTCGTGTTCTGCTCGATCGTGTGCGGCGCTGCGGCTATGTCCGACCCGAAGCTGCTCGGCAAAGTAGGTTTGGGCACGATCGCCCTGTATCTGCTCACCACAGCTATCGCCGTGCTGATCGCGCTCGGCCTTGCTGAAGTGGTCGAACCGGGTGTGGGTCTCGATCTCTCGGCGGTCATCATGGCGGACACCTCCAGTGCGAGCGCCGAAGTAAGCATGGCCGACACGCTCGTGAACATCATTCCCACCAACATCATCGCAGCCATGAATAGCGGCGCGATGCTCCAGATCATCTTCTTCGCACTTGTGCTCGGTTTCGTGCTCGGCCGTCTCGGCAAGAAGGTCGAGACCGTGAATCGCTTCTTCACGCAGTTCAACACTGTCATGATGACCATGATCAACCTCGTGCTGAAAGTGGCCCCCGTCGGTATCTTCTGCCTGATCGTCCGCACATTCGCCAACCTTGGCATCGATGGCATGCTGCCCATGCTGAAGTTCATTCTCACCGTATACGGTGGGCTCTTCCTTCAACTGTTCGTGGTATATCTGATCCTTTTCGTGCTATTCACGCGACTCAACCCGCTGCGTTTTCTGCGCAAGATCCTACCCGTCATGCTCTTCGCCTTTTCCACCAGTTCATCAAATGCGACCATCCCTTTGAACCTGGAAACGCTCGAGCGCAAATGCGGCGTCGATGAGAAGGTCGCTTCGTTCACCATCCCGCTCGGTGCGACCATCAACATGGACGGCACCGCTATCATGCAGGGTGTCGCGGTCATCTTCATCGCGCAAGCCTTCGGGATCGAGCTTTCGCTCGCCGCGCTCGTAACCGTGGTCATCACAGCGGTCACCGCGTCGATCGGAACCGCTGGCGTCCCCGGCGTAGGAACGATCATGCTCGCTATGGTGTTCGAGTCGATCGGGTTACCTGCGGAGGGTGTTGCGATGATCATGGGTGTCGACCGCATTCTTGACATGGGACGTACGGCCATGAACGTTACTGGCGATGCCGTCGTGACCATGTGCATCGCAAGTCTCACCAAAACGCTCGACCGCAGCGTTTTCAAGAACGCAGATTCTTAAACATCTCGATGAGCGCGCCAAAGGCGCGGCGGCAATTTTTGCTGTGCCTGCATGAAGGCAGGAACTGTATCGTATTGAACCCTTACGAGCATATCGACCGGCCACTCCATCTGCCCACGGCACCATTCGAGGAAGGTGTCGGTCACACCGATGATCGTCTGCTCGATCGCGATCGTGCGATACATCTGCTCCTGTTCATCGAGGTCGTTGCGGAGAAACTCGCTCTTCAAGAACTCTCTCATATGATGAAGGAATGTATCGCGAAAGTTATTCTGTCCGCTATGGCGCGGCAGCTGCGAGAAGAACCCTTTGTGCTCGAGCGCATAATTGTACGCCTCATAGACGGTCTCAGCGAAATAGATCGGATGTCCGTAAGTCTCAAGGAAGTTGATCGGGATGTAACCGATCAACTCGTTGATGTCCGAAAAATGGTTGTAAAAAGTCTGACGGGCTGTTCCGGCAGCCTCGATCACATTCGTGACCGTGATGGAAGACAGATCCCTTGTCTCGCAAAGTTGCAGGAAGGCATCACAATACAGCTTTTTCTTCAAGTCGCCATATGTCATGATGGCCGACACCTCCGCCTGCGCCGCCGTTTTCGTTCTCTTCAGTCTACCATCATCGACGCGAGCGGTGGGCTGGTTCGAATATCGCCGCTGCTTCTCAAGTAGACGATCATTCCCTGATTGTCCAACTGGCCCCTTGGCACGCCGTACTATTGAACACGTTCAAAACATGTTCACGAACAGCGACTGAAAGCGAGGAGGGTTTCGATGGATGCAGAAACGATCGTAGTAGGCGGCGGGATCGCAGGCATGAGCTGCGCACGCAAGTTGAAAGAAAACGGCAGAGACGTATTGCTCATCACCGAGGACTTGGGTGGGCGCGTCTGTTACGACCCGAAACTACACAACAACTTCGGCGCGGTGTTTTGCATGGAGAACTACGACAACGCCTTCAAGATCCTCGACGAAGACGGTCCGCTCGAGGTGCCTCTGGGAAAGCTCATGCTGCACAGCTCCCCCACGAAAGCCTTCAAGGGCATGAGCCCGACCATGATCGCGAGCGTTCCGCAACTGCTCCGCTTCAAATCGTTCATGCAAAAACACTTCATCCCGGAATATGCCGCGTATAAGAAGGATTGCGAGACCATGCCAGCAGCGAAGGCGCTCGCGAAGCATCCGAAGATCGACCGCTACTACCATATGCGTGCGAGCGAGATCATCGATGAACTGGGCATCGCGAAGGCAGCCGACAACTTCATCTCGAAATTCGCCTACGCTTGCACGGGATCGCGCGTGAATGAACTCAATGCGCTCGATTTCCTGAATGTCACCCAGGGTATCGTCGTGAAGCTCTTCAACTTCACGCTCGACCGTGAGAAGTTCACGAACTTCCTGGACGGACGTGTCGAGATCGCCTCGGTGCGAACTGCAGAAAAGGGAGACGGTGGCTGGACGGTTCGAACCGAGGAAGGGAAGACCTATACCGCGAAGAATCTCGTCATCGCAACGACCGGGCTGACCACGCAGAAGCTCCTGGGCATCAAGGAGATCCGCCAGCCTACGAAACTTGTAAGCTACCTGGTAAAAGGCATACCCAACCAAGAAACAGCCAAAGCGATGGCGCACTACTACAGCGACGAATTCGACGTGATCGCGATCGCGCAACGTCCCGACGGCCTTTTCAACATCTACAGCCGAGACGAGATCGACCTCGGCGAACACTTCAGCGACTACGAGATCGTCGACTACCGCATCTGGAACGAGGCACTCTTCACGTACGGCACGAGCGTCCTCGAACAGGATTGGGACGAAAACTGCTATATCGCATCGGACGTGAACGGTCTCGGTGTCGAACCCGCTGCGATCTCAGGCATCTATGCCGCCAATCGCATCCTGAACGTCGCGTAAGAACCTGAAGGCGAACCCTCCGATCGAAAGGAGCTACCCCATGAGCACAGTCAACCCCTATATCCCCGCCACTCCGCTCGACGAAGCGCACCTCAAAAACCAGCGCGCCCGCGTGTGGCCCCAAGTTTGGTTCTGCGTGATCCTCGTCGCTGCGATCATCGCCTTCTGCTGGGTCCAGTTCGGATGGCTTCCGACCGTTATCGGCTGCGTCGCGATCGCGCTCGTCGGCATCGTGGTGCTGCTCGGCTACGGCATGGCGCACAGCAGCCCGAAAGAAGAGATACGAGCCTGCGAAGAAACGCTGCCCGGCCACGACATCTTCAGCCCGGAAGACATTCGCATCACGGGAGGTCAATCGTTCGATTTCGATTGCGCGCCAGAAGACTTCTACCCGTATCTCGCCCAGATGAACCTGACCAAGGCCGGATTCTACAGCTTCCAGCATCTTGAGCGATTCTTTGGCTTCCATATCTGCAACGATTACACGATTCGCCCTGAATGGCAGAGCGTCAAGCCAGGCGACTGGATGTACTATCATCAAAACGGGATGGGCACGGGTGTCGTGGACGTGAAACCCAACGAATACATCCTCACCTACTCCGACACGCGCTTCAAACCGACGCAGGATCTTGCGGTTGCTTGGCGACCGAAATGGATGAAAGGGTTCGCGTGGACCTGGAACTTCATCCTCCAGCCCACCAACAACGGTGAAGGCACGCATTTCGTGAGCTACCTACAAGCATGGTGGCCCGAGAACACCTCGAAGGCGACCATCGCACGGCTTGCGTTGCAGTGGGGCGTCCCCTCGAACTTCATGATGCACCGCATGGCAGCGAAGATGGGCAAGCTCGCCTGCAAAGACGCGCAGCTGCGTCGCGCCAACAAGATTCTGGAATACCAAAGCTCGCAGATGGACCGTGCTGCCTAGCACGAAGATGCGAAACGTTTCAAGGAGGCTCTGATGGAGAAGAGAGAAACCGAACGCGTGCTCACCTACACCGGCGAAGAGCCGGCCGACGGAGCGCTTCCCGCGTTCTACACCAATATCGACGAACAGGGCAATGTGCTCTTCCTTGACGAGGAGCGGCTCAGCAGGAAGAGCGCCGGTCCCAGCCCACGTCCGCTTTACCAGAACAAGCCCAACGGCCTCGGGATCAAGAACTTCATCGTCACGCACACCTCTGCACGCCAATGGAATTGGAAGGTAGTGCTGAAGGTCTTCAAGAAGATCCTCGACCTGTCGAAGCACCTGGGAAAGCCCGGTTCGATCGGCGACAAGCTCTATCGCAAGGCGATGATGTTCGACCCGCCCGAGGATTCTTATTCCGCCGGCTTCGCCTTCAACCTCAACGTCGATGTCGACGAAGACCGCCCCGGAACGGCTCGTTATAACAACTACGTCGTCCACAAGAATCCCGAAGCAGCGAAGGGGGCCTTCGCTTGCAAGCTCGAACGGCTTGCCCCGCGACCGGAAAAGAGCGCGACGAAGGTGGAAGGCGCGAAGGAAACGACGGAAGCAAGTTGCTCGTGCGGTAGCCACCATCACGGCACCACTTCGACCAAGACCATCCAGCTGAACGAGACCATCTCGAACGACATCGAGCGTGATATGGCAACGGTCACGCTGCCGATCGATCTAGTGAAGAAGGCGATCGATGAAGCGGAGTTCATCGGCGGCATGAAAGAATGTCTTTGCCGCGCTGGCAGCGACTGCCAGAGCTATCCGCACGACCTCGCCTGCCTCTTCCTCGATCTCGGCGGTCGCGTAGTGGTCGATCACGGCATGGCGGTCGAGCTCACGAAAGAAGAGGCGTACGAACGCGTGGAACGCGCTGCGGCGCTCGGGCTCACCTGTCAGTCGCTTTGGGTGCAGGTCGAACAGTTGATCTGGGGTTTTCGCAATGACCAAATGGACTCGTTCCTCGAGATCTGTTTTTGCTGTCCGTGCTGCTGCGTGGGCATGAACCTCTCGAAGAACGGCCCGCGCAACATCAAGCGCGGCTTCCTGCCAAGCGGCTGGACCGCGGTGGTCGACCACGATCGCTGTGTCGGTTGCGGCAAATGCCAGATCGACTATTGCCCTCAGGATGCCATTCATTTTCGCGAGAGCGACGGGAAGATGGTCGTGAACCAAGAGGTGTGTCTCGGTTGCGGCTATTGCCGGTCTCGCTGCCCGGAAGGTGCGATCTCGGTGAAGCAGACGATGCCCATGCTCGGAAGCATCAAGGACTACTTCCACGACCAAGCTCAACTCAAAATCGTCCCCGGCATCTACCGCAAATAACATGGCGGATACGAAGAAGCTGTATTGCGATACGCTGCTGCGTCTCTGCGAGACCCAGCCGCTGAACCGCATCACCGTTACCGCGCTCATCAAAGAGACCCATACTGCCCGGCAGACGTTCTACAACAACTTCCGCGACATGAACGATCTCGTCAGCTACATCCCGATCAGCCATCTCGTGCAGAGCGGCTTGCCGATCAACACGGTCGAGAATATCCGTCACGCCTTCGCGTTCGCACAGCATCACAAGGGGTTTTTCCGACAGCTGCCCGATCATGCCGGCCAGAACAACTTCCGCGACACGATCCTCGAGTGGCTTCAGCAAGCGAGCTACGAGCAACACCTGAGCCCGAGTCTTTCGCCCGACGAAAAGCTCTTGCTCAAGCTCAAGATCGATGTCTATCTCTGCGGAATCGTCGACGTCTTCCTGCAATGGTGTCGTTGCGATCTGCAATGGTCCTTCGAGGTCGTTCTCGATGCGATCTGGCAATGCGCACCGGACTTCCTCAGGAAAGAACCATTGCAGGCCACATTGGAATAACGAGATCGGCCGAAGCCGGAATCACTACGAGTGGCGACGAGCACCGTGTTCGGGCGAGCACTCGTTCCGAGCAAGAGAGCGCCCGCTTCGCCACATCGCTAGGCGCTCACCGGATAACACACGCCCTCAATGATCGCCTCCTTATTGCTGCCGAGGAAGTACTGCTCCCAGAGGCCTTCTTCGGTTACGTGGTCGAATTCGCCGTTGCGCTCAACATCCACCGTAACGTCGCCCATAACGCGCATGTAGGTCGGGTTCATGCCCACCAGCTTCGCGAAGAATCGCTTCACGGGCGAGACGACTTCAAGAAGGCTGCGCGGCATGATATCGCGTTTGCGTTCGAAGGTGATCACATACTTTTCATCAGGGCTCACGTCCTGATAATAGACGAGCGTGTCATCCATAAACTTCTTGGTGAAATCGTTGATGTGCGTATCGGAGCGCTCGACCTTCGTGATCGAAGCATCGTCGTTCAAGATCTCGCCGTCCTTAGCGATCATGAACACCGGCAGACGCTTATTGCCGTATTTCTTCTCGGCGATGATGTCGCACGCGATGACCGTGTAGTCGCCCACCTTGGCGCGGCCCCAATACCAGTGGTTCATCATGTTCTCGAGGCCAGTGTAACCCCAGTTGTGATCGTGATAGCCAGTGCCTTTCAGGCGCTTGGTCACGCCCTTCATGGTGAGCGTAGCCTCCACATCTGCCGTAGGAGCAGCGACGAACCAACCGTATTCGAGGTCGCCGAAATTCCAGATGCCGGTGTCGGGGCGCCACATGGGCGTGGTCGGCGTCATAACCGCGTCGTAGACGTAATCGCCGTTATCGAAGTGGAGCACATAGCGCCCCTCATCGTATTTGATGTAGCATTTCTCGATCTGCACGTCGCACGGACCGCCTGACTTCCTTACCGGGACGCCCTTCTGCCCGTGGACCACCGGATTGATGCGCGTGCCGTCCTTGAGCGTGATCTCGAGATCGACCGTCGGCCAAGCCGGGCCGGCCACATCGAAGTAGTTCTTCGTGAACCAGATTGCCACCACGGTGGTGCCGTCGTCGAAATTCGCATCGGTGTACCACCATTCGAAGGTTCCCTTGCCACCTGGCGTGTGCATGTCGTCCTCGAACGGCTGCGGGTTGCCCTTCTCGATCCCGTAGCGGCGATAGTCCCGGTCTTCGGTGCATAGTCGTGCTGTTTCTACCGTCATAGCGAATTCCCTTCTTCGTTGTTGGTCGTTTTTCCTTCTTCTATCGTAGAAAAACGCCCTGGTGGAACCAACAGACGAAGCTTCTCGGGATTCTATTTGACTAGACGATCCATCCGATTCATCTACTTTTCACGGTTACCCGATCCCCCCGCGGTCGAATCTCGATCTTGCTTCGCTCACGTGAAGTTCGACCACCGAGCACTTTATTACAGCAAAGCACCTAAATCTCTCTTGCAGCACAGTGAAGTTCAGTAGAATAACGACTGTTGCTTTAATCCTCTAAATCAACACAATTACGCATAATCCAAAATAGTCCTGACCATCAAGGGCGCTGGAGAGCCCAAGCCATGGAAGAAGCCTTGCTGAACATCGTTGTTACCATCAATTCCTATCTTTCGAATTACGTGCTGATCATCTTGCTCATCGGCGCAGGCCTCTACTTCACCATCCGAACGCGCTTCGTGCAGATCCGCTGCTTCGGAGAAGGCTGGAAGCGTGTGTTCGGCGGCTTTTCGCTCTTCGGCAAAAAGGAGAAGAGCGGCATGAGCTCCTTCCAAGCGCTCACCACTGCTATTGCGGCGCAGGTCGGCACTGGCAACATCGTTGGTGCGTGCGGCGCGATCTTGATCGGTGGCCCTGGTGCGATTTTCTGGATGTGGCTCATCGCATTTTTAGGCATGGCCACGAACTACGCCGAGGCGGTGCTCGCACAAAAGACGCGTATCGTCGATAGCGAAGGCATCGTTCACGGCGGTCCGGTCTACTACATCAAGACCGCATTCCGCGGCAAGTTCGGCACCTTCCTTGCTGGCTTCTTCTCAGTTGCGATCATCCTCGCACTCGGCTTCATGGGATGCATGGTGCAATCGAACTCCATCGCTTCGACCTGCGAAACTGCTTTCGGCATTCCCGCATGGGTGTGGGGCATCGCGGTTGTTGCGATCGCTGCTTACGTGTTCATCGGCGGCGTTGGACGCTTGGCGGTCGTTACGGAAAAGATCGTTCCGCTCATGGCGATCGTTTACTTGATCGGCGGCCTTATCGTGCTGCTTGCGAATCTCCCTGCAACCGGCGAAGCGTTCGCACTCATCTTCTCTTGCGCATTCAATCCGCAGGCAGAGATCGGCGGCGTGACCTTTGGTATCCTGGCAGCGCTTGCACAAGGTGCGAAGCGCGGTCTCTTCTCGAACGAAGCGGGCATGGGTTCTACCCCGCACGCTCACGCACAGGCAAACGTGAAGAACCCGCACGAGCAGGGAACCGTTGCGCTGATCGGCGTTTTCGTTGACACCTTCATCGTGGTTACCATCACCGCGCTCGTTGTTATCAGCGTGCTCTACACGGGCAACGGCGCACTGGCTCAAGGTGCTTACGAAGGCATCGACAAGACCAACATGGCGCAGCTCGCATTCGGTTCGATGTTCGGCGAAGTGGGTGGCAATGTGTTTGTGGCTATCTGCTTGCTGTTCTTCGCATTCTCTACGATCTTGAGCTGGAACCTGTTCGCAAAGATCAACGTTCAGTATCTCTTTGGCAAGAAGGCAGTTCCGGTGTTCACCGTTATTGCGCTCATTTTCATCTTCATGGGCTCGTTGCTCTCAAATGACCTGGTATGGGAACTTGCCGACATGTTCAATCAGCTCATGGTTCTCCCGAACGTTATCGGCCTGATCGCTCTCGGTGGCGGCGTTGCAGCTTGCGCACGTACGGCAGGTAAATCGTGGGGTAAGGCCGCAGCGAAGATCGAACGCGAACACGAAGAAGGCATCAATACGAGCAACCCGGATAAACCGAACTGGGAAGCATAAGGTAAGCGTGAAGGGCATACTGTTCACTACACCTTATGCCTTCTATGCTGCATAGCCTTAAGGAACAGCGCATCACTCCAGGTCAAGTAAAAGATATTTGCCGGTGATGCTCTGAGGGTTCGCCGCTATATCTTCTGGCGTGCCCGTGGCAACCACCTTGCCGCCAGCCTCGCCTCCGCCTGGACCAAGATCGATCACGTAATCCGAGTTCGCGATCATATCCAAATCGTGCTCGATCACGATCACCGTTGCTCCTTTATCGATCAAGCGCTGCAATACACGCAGCAATACCTCAACATCGTGCGGATGCAGACCAATAGTAGGTTCGTCGAAGACGAATAGAGCCCCCTGTTGCTTTTTGTGCATCTCACCTGCAAGTTTCAATCGTTGCGCCTCACCGCCCGAAAGAGCGGGCGTTGCTTCCCCAAAGGTAAGATAGCCCAAGCCAAGCTCGGAGAGCGTGCGCAACTTCACGGCTACGCTCGGCAGGTTTCCACTCAGCGCCAAAAGTTGGTCGACCGTAAGCGCCAGGATTTCAGGGAGTGAAAGTTCATCATCATGCGCGGTTTCGGACGCGTTGATAGATTCGACTAGCTCATCTGCTTCGTCCTGTTCGAGCTCCCCATTGAGCTCATCCTGCTCATCCCGCTCATCTGGCAAAACTTGCAACGGCAACCGGATCTGATAGCCCTCTTTGCCATAACGCGAACCGCCACAATCAGGGCAGGGAATGTCTACATCGGGCAAGAACTGCACATCAAGCGATATCTGCCCCGTTCCATCGCAGGTCGGACACCGCAAGCTGCCGGTGTTGTAGGAGAAGGCACCCGCTTTAAGCCCGCGCTCCTTCGCTGCTGGCAACGCGGCAAAAGACTTGCGCAAGATATCGAGCACCCCCGAATAGGTTGCAACCGTCGAGCGAATGTTGGCACCGATCGGCGTCGAATCGATCAGGTGAACACGCTCGATACCTCCTGGGTCGACCTGATGAACGTGCGCGGGCAGCGCTTTCCCTGCGAAGCTCGCAACAAGCGCCGGCACCAAGCTTTCCAAGATGAGCGTCGTCTTCCCCGAACCCGAGACGCCCGTGATCGACGTAAGGCGCGCAATCGGAAAATCGACCGAAAGCGGCTTCACGGTATGGATCGTGCCTGTTTCGAGATGGATCGCTCCTTCATCGAACAAGTGGGCCTTCGCAACGCGACTGCGCACAGCCACTTTGCGTTTGCCCGAAAGATAGGACCCAATGCGTGAGGCGGGATCGTTCTCCACCTCATCTACCGTTCCCTGCGCGATCACGCGTCCCCCGTGCGCGCCAGATCCCGGCCCTATCTCGATGATCCAATTCACTTGCTCGAGCACGCGCACATCATGATCGATCACAACAACCGAATTGCCATCGCCAAGCAGATCATCCATCACACCCAGCAAGCCTTCGACGTTGGAAGGATGAAGACCGATTGAAGGCTCATCGAGCACATAGAGCACCCCGGTCGTACGACTTCGCACCGCACGGGCGAAAGCCACGCGCTGACGCTCTCCATTGGAAAGCGTTGCGCTCGCACGATCGAGGCTCAAATACCCAAGTCCCAGCTGCTGCAAACGCTCGATCGGCTCTTGCGTTTCGGCGATGATCGCGCGTGCCATAGGCTGCATATCTTCAGGCAAGCTTGCGGGAATCGTAGGCAGCCACCGGCTCAATTCATCGAGCGTGAGTGCTGTTGCTTCGGCCAGGTTCTTCCCATCAAGCAGCGAAGAACGCGCACGTTTCGAAAGACGCGAGCCACCGCAATCGGGGCATGCCTCTTGCTTCAAGAACTTGGCAACGCGCGCAAGACCTTTGTCATCCTTCACTTTAGAAAGCGCATTCTTCACCGTGTTCACCGCACTGTAATACGTGAAATCGAGCTCGGTGGCATGGTCCTTGTTCTTCGGCACATAGAGAATATGCTTCTTTTCCATCGGGCCATGCAGAACGATATCCTGCTCCTTAGGAGTCAGCTCGCAATACGGAACATCGATGCGTACACCCATTTCCTTCGCGACCTGCGGCATGAGCGACCACATGAGCTGACGCCAAGGTGCAACCGCCCCTTCTTCAAGCGTAAGCTTGGGGTCTGCGATAAGGGTGCTCTCGTCCACTTCGCGCACCACGCCTGTTCCGCCGCATGTTGGGCAAGCGCCCGCGCTGTTGAACGCCAGATCTTCAGCGCTTGGCCCATAGAATTCCACATGACAGATCGGACATTCGAGCGGTTTTTCGGCGGCAACGTTCAAACTTGGAGGCACATGGTGACCATTGGGACATTCATGACTGCCGAGACGAGAGAACAATAAGCGCAGATAATTGAGCAATTCGGTCGACGTTCCGAAGGTCGAATGCACGCCGCCCGCCCCTGGCCGCTGACGCAAGGCAATAGCAGCTGGAACATGGAGCACCTCATCAACTTGTGCGCGCGTAGTTTGGCTGATGCGCCTGCGGGTATACGTCGAAAGCGCCTCAAGATACCGCCTGCTTCCTTCAGCATAGAGCACCCCAAGCGCCAGCGAGCTCTTTCCCGAGCCCGAAACGCCCGCAATACCCACCAGCTCACGCAGCGGAACATCCACATCGATGTTCTTTAGATTGTGCACGCGCGCACCGCGCACCTCGATCGCTTGCGGCTCATGAAACGCAGCGCCTCCCTCTTGTTGAGATGAAATGGGCTCGTTCGATGCGACTTTGCTCGATGCGTTCATGCTTGCTACCAATCCAACCGTCGTTTTGCCTTCTTTTTGCCCGTCCTTGAAAAACTCAAGACTGGACGCTTCTTAATCATAGCTTGGTCTTTTCCCTTGCTAAACACGAATTGCAGCTGTTGCGCATTCGCTCAATTATCAACGCATGGTGAGAGCTTTGTTCACTCTTGCGTATAAGCCAAACCCTTTCTTCCTTTAGGCTCAGGCAAACGCGGCGGTGCTTATTCGAGCACGAACAACGCCTTCACTCCATGTTGCGGCCTCTCCTTAATCTCACTTGCGCGCTTTGTTAGAATGGGTGTACAAAATACCCGAACGCAATCGAGGACTCATGTACGACGGTCAACCCCAACCTGAACGCAACGATCCCTGCTGGTGTGGCAGCGGCAAGAAATACAAGAAATGCCACCTTTCGATCGACAACCAGCTCCAACACTTCTACGACGAAGGGCTTGAAGTTCCTTCGCGTGCCATGCTGAAGAATGCTGAGGATATCGAAGCGGTGCGCAAGAGTGCGGCGGTGAACATCGGCGTGCTCGATTATGTTGCAGAACGCATCGGTCCTGGCGTGACAACTGCCCAGATCAACGATTGGGTGAACGAATACACCGAAGCGCACGGAGGCATCCCTGCCGATCTTGATTTCGAAGGCTATCCGTTCAGCGTGTGCACCTCGATCAATGAGGTTGTTTGCCACGGCATGCCCTCCGAAGACGACGTACTCAAAGAAGGCGACATCGTGAACGTGGATTGCTCCACGATCGTTGATGGCTACTTTTCCGATTCCTCACGCATGTTCTGCATCGGCGAGGTTTCCGAAGAACGCAAGCGCCTCGTTGAAGTGACGCGTGAAGCCATGTTAAAGGGGCTTGAACAGGTGAAACCATGGGGTCGCTTGGGCGATGTGGGCGCCGCCGTGAAGGCACATGCCGAAGCGAACGGCTTTTCGGTCGTGCGCGAATTCGGCGGACACGGCATCGGCTGGGACTTCCACGAGGATCCGTTCGTCAGCCATGTCTCGCAAGCGGGCACTGGCGTGGTTCTCGCACCAGGCATGATGTTCACGATCGAGCCGATGATCAACGCCGGCGAATCGCCCATCGACATGAGCGATCCCAACGGCTGGACGGTGCGCACCGCAGACGGAAGCGATTCTGCGCAGTGGGAAATCCAGGTCGTCGTCACTGAAGACGGCTACGAACTCCTCTCCTGGTAGAAATTACGCGAAGGTATGAAGGGTAGAGCTATCGAGGCTAGCAGCGCTCATAGGGTAAGGCTTGATTGCGGGGTCTTCGTAGAGCGACATGTAGTACGTGTTGGTCGCCGAAGAGAAGCCGCCCGTATAGATGGTGTACTCGTACTTCCCATCTTCCATCAGTCCTCCGCCAAGGAATTGCTCGACCGAACCGAGCGTACGGAACAAGCGCGTCACGTTGGCCGATTCACCCTCCTGAACTGGATAATGCGTGTTGTAGTAGGCGGCACGCACAAAGCGATCAGGCGAATAGTTCGATCCGGGCATGCCGACCAGATTCTCGCCGCTCCCATACGGAGCGAACTCGACATTCCCCCACTTCACCTGAGGCTTGAATTCTGAACTCAAGTTCAAGTAGCTGCGCAGGTGTTCATGATGCCAATCGTAGGTGGGCTGATTCGCGAGCACATCAACATCGTTATGGTGAACATGCATGCCGTCAGCCATATATTCGACTACGATCGAGCGCTTTGCATCGCAGATTATATAGTGAAGCAGCGCCACAGGATATTGCTCGTTCACCTGCTTAGCCACGATGGCAACGCTCTCCAACGCCGCCTCAACCTCATCAACGGAAGTAAAGTTACTCGCAACCCAGAGAGGAAATTCATAGGCAGCAACATTTGTCTTCCCCTCAACGGCGTTCGCCTCATACTGAGCATAACCAGGGAAATTCAAGCCAGCGATGTAGAGCCCTTTTTCATTGCCGCAGTCAAAATACAGCGGTATATCTTCAACAACGATGCAGGTGCCAATGGTCGCAAACCCCGTTGCGTGTTGTTCGAACGCATACGGACGCACGTAATCGCGCGGGGTAACGGTTACTTTTTCGCCATAACCGCATTCCCAATCGAGATTGCGACCAGCATACATATTGCCTTCATTATCAGTAAAACGAATCCCTGTGCACATGATGAACCCCCTGCATTATCAGCAACAAGCGCAGGAATCAAGCTCCCCGCTTGCCACTGTCATTATAGGAGCACACCAGGTGTGTATCTTTTTCGCGAACGAACTGTTGAACGTCTGTTGTTCATTCGAAAAGATGTCGAACGACCGGGTAGTTTGTCACTTTTTTGGTTGCTGAATAGGATCGTCTGGCCCTGGTCCTTCAGGAGTACCTGGAGCAGGCGGCGCAACATACGGCTCGGGAGGAACATTCGAGACCGGATTGCCAGTTGGTGCAGGAGGAACATCAACGGGAGCCTCTGCTGATGAAGCATTCCCGAAAGGTGGTGGTGGAACCGCACCCGCCATCGCAGCTTGCTGTGCCGCGATCCTCTCCTGCCTGCGCGTCTTATGAATATCCCAATAGCTCATCCATAGATAGCCTGCAGTGAATATGATGCAGAAGATCACGGTAAGGAAGGACAGGATCGGCAGGTAAGCGCAGATCGTCAGGATCAGCGTACCGATAACAGCTGCAAGCACCGGATTCATACGATCCTTGAACAACATCATGCCGAGCGCCGAACCTGCGAAGGGAATCGAGAACAGCGCAATGATCAACATCACGAGCACCATGAGCACCACCACAGGAATGGTGATGAGCGGGAAGATGAGCAGCAAGCATACCAGCGGCGCCACCAAGAACACCACAAGACCAGCCAAAAGCATCATACCAAGACGCTTGCGCGCCATGATCGAAGCACTCACGAGTTGCTTGCGAATGATAACGAAGAACAAGCCCACGAGCACAATGTGAGCCATGCAGGCATACACGATCGATATAATGTCATCGAACAAGGTCGGCTGAGCAGTATTGATAGGAGCGCTATAGGTAACGTTCGGAACCTGCGCACCATCTGCGATGTTGACCGTTACACCTTCAGGAAGAACGAGCTGTCCCTTCACCTGCGCATTCTTTCCAATGTTGATCTGTTGCGCCTGGATGTTCAGATCCCCTTCGACCGCGCCGTCGAAGTTCACCGTTTCACCGACGAGCAATCCACCCTGGTAAGAGCCAGAAATAGACAAGGTTCGCGCAGACGCATAGACGCCATTTGCACTCACGTCATTACCGAGCGAAATGTTCTGAGCGGCAACCGTTATATTGTTCGAGATCTGCGCATGATCGATCATGATATCCTGAGCAGCAGCGCGCACGCTGTCGGCTACCTTCGCGTTCTTCAGCGTAATGCTCTGACCAGCAGCAAGGATACTGCCATGACCCGAAGCGCCTACGTTGATCTTGCTCGCATCAAGGGTTTGACCTACCCAATACAGATCGTTCTCGATATCGGTATTCGAAACAGGATACATAACGGCGAACAGATTGCCCGCATTGTAGGTAACATCAGATTCAATACCAGCAGCAGCCATACTCGATCCGCCTTGATCGAATGCGCTTGCTGCGAACGCCGCTGGCGTGCAAACCGGCAAACAGAAAGCGAGCGCAAAGGTTGCAAAGAGCGCTGCGATTCTCTTTCTCATAAGTTTCTCCTTCATCATGCAGGCCAGACACCTTTCGATCTATCTAGCCAGCTCATGTTTCCTTCAGCGGAATTCCCGCGAAAACCTGCTTAATACTACCTACTTAGTGATACGAATCTCTTCGATCGTGATCTTCTTCAAATATTCCTTGTCGAGCACACAGCCGATACCTGCATCATGACCTGGTGCGTTAAGTGTCAGTGCTCCATTCTTGAGCGCAACCGGCGGCAGCGCAACGTCCTCTTTGAAATAGTGCCCCGCATCTGAGATATCACCCGGCAAGTTCACGTAGGGCAACGTCTCGAACGCAGCATACGTGCGCTTTGAGACACCCGTATCGAACATCCCCGCCATCCAGATCTGCTTGCCATGCTCAGCTGCCCAATTGCAGAAATCGAGCGCAGGCTGAATGCCACCGAACTTAGCGATCTTGATAGCATACACGCTCAAGTTGTCGATCTCCATCGCATGATGCATATCGCGCGCAGAAACGACCGACTCATCTAAACAGATAGGCGTCTTGATCGAATCCTGTAATAACGAAAGACGTTCAAGCAGATCTTTTGAACCAGAGGTGGGCGTATAGTTCGGATCGAGCGGCTCTTCAAGACACGTGATATTGAGCGCGTCGAGCTTATAGAGGATATCCATGGTCTCTTCCGTGAACGACTGATTCGCATCGAGGAAGATCATGAGGTCGGGGTGCTTCTCGCGTACCGCGCGCACTTTCTCAAGACAGGAATCCGGCGTAATCTTGATCTTCACGCGATCATATCCAGCGGCAACTGCGCGATCAACTTCGGCAAGCGTGTCTTCGGTACTCATGATGCCTATCACGGTTCCACCACGAACCTGCTTGCCGCGCACGCCACCGATGAGCTCCCACAAAGGTGCACCGACCACTTTACCATACAGATCCCACACAGCCGATTCGACCGCAGCCTTCGCCATCGGATAATTCGCAAGCGCTGGGAAGGTAGCGAATGAGCGGCTCACTTCGCTCGGATGAAGATAACGTTCGTTCATCACGATGCTCGAAATAACATCCTTAGTGATCGCATAATCGTCGCCGAGCGTTTCGGGAAGATACCAGTTCGTCGTGAATGAAACGCACTCGCCGATACCGGTACGCCCTGCCCAATCTTCGAGCTCGACGAAGAACGACTCGCGGGTATCGATCTCGCGCTTCGGCGTTTTGATGGGCGTGTTGTAGGGCTGGCGCGTGCGATAGAGCGTGACCGACTTGATATCGATGCGCCTATCGTAAAGACGCTTGAGCGCGATGCGATCGACTTTACCCACAGATGTCTGCGGGAACTGCTCGAGCACGAGAATATGCTTCGGATGATGCAAATGCGACATATGAGGCTCGAGGTATTCGTGAATATTGCGCGCGAATTCCTGCGGGCAAGAAGCAGGCCGGATACCCGTCTCTTCGGGATCGAGACCCAGCTCCTTATAATCTTTCGCAATGGCTTCAGGCGAATAATCGGCCTCGACGAACGCCACCGGTCTATAGCCCCACAGTTCATCTGCGGTGCCGAACACATAGGCATCCTTCACACCGGGAATGCGCAAGAGCGCCTCGCGAATCTCTTCCGGATAGATGTTCTCACCACCGGAAATGATGAGATCTTCCACGCGCTCATACACATAGAGCTTGCCATCGCGCCCCATGCGAGCGCGATCGCCCGTCACGAAGTAGCCATCCATGCTCATCGCAGCGCGTGCATTCAAATAACCCGAGAACACCCCGGGGCCTTTCACTTGAAGTTGGCCGACCCCTTGCTTGTCAGGCTGAACGATATGAACAAGATAGCCTGGCAACATGCGCAAGCCACCATCGAACCCGCGCGTTATGGGCGCGCAAGCGATCATGGAGGACGTCTCAGTCATGCCGTAGCTTGCGAAAACGCTCGCTCGAGCACGGAGCGCCTGCTTGATGGTCTTCTTATTGAGCGCAGCACCACCCAGCAGGATACATTTATACTGCGCGATGATGCGATCGTTGTCGTAGGCGAGCAGGTCCTGCAAGATCTTATCGACCACGGAGATATGCGTGACCTTGAAACTCAAAGCATCGTTGAGCAGGCGCGATGGCTGGTAACGGAGGTAGAGCAAGAACGGGCTTTCGTTCACGAGCGAACGCACCATGACTTCGAACCCGCCGATATGACACATGGGCAAAACAAGCTGCCAGATACCTTTGCCTGGTTTGCAGAGCGCCTTGGTCGCCGCCACCGCTGCACCATGGAGCGAACGCCAGGAAAGCTGCGTTGCCTTCGGAGTGCCCGAAGAGCCCGAGGTGAACATGATGAGTCCGATATGGTCGGGATCGAATTCGCGTTCTTTCTTCTCCGCATAGGAAAGGATTTCCATTGTGCGCGGATTCACCGGAATCTGGCCGTTGGGCTCATGCGCGAGCTCCATGATACCGATGCCGAGTGAATCGATGATCATGCGCTGAATGTGCTCTTCGGTAAGGATCGCGATGTTGTTCTGATTCGACGCGTTTTCGAGCTCGACCTTGCGCAGCAAACGCTCTTCATCGGATAAGCGCGGATTCAGCACGGCAAGCGTTGCCCCCAGATAGGCGACAGCGAAGGAGAGGAACACGAATTCTGGTCCGTTGAACAGGTTGCATGCAATATAGCGCGTGTCCTTGCCAAGGCCTTTTTTCTCGAGCTCTTGTGCGAGCGCCGCAGCGGCAAGGTGTGTTTGGCGATACGAAAAGACTTCCGATCCCGATTCAAGTTGTGTGTAGAAGAACGCCTTCGAACCTTTTTCTCGGGCAAGTTGTGCGAGCTTAGTGATCATGGCTCTATCCTTTATCGATCGTGAAGTCTCTTTTGTTTATCTTCAAGGTGGCGAACGCAACGGTGAGCGCAGAATCCATTCGCAAACTCGCTAACGAACTGCTTGAACTACTGACAACAACACCAAACGCTTTTTACCGAGCATCACGGGAATTTCGGGAATTGTCCGAAATCGGGATCACGATGCTCCTTGAATGCATCACGACCTTCCATTGCTTCTTCGGTGGTGTAGTACAGAAGCGTAGCATCACCGCCAAGCTGCTGAATGCCCGCAAGTCCATCTGTTGCTGCATTGAAAGATGCTTTCATGAAGCGCAATGCCGTGGGCGAATGCTTCAAGATCTCACGCGCCCAAGAAACACATTCGGCTTCAAGCTCGTCAAAGGGAACGACCTTGTTCACAAGCCCCATGTCGAGTGCTTCTTGCGCGGTGTATTGGCGGCAGAGATACCAGATCTCGCGCGCTTTCTTCTGCCCGACGATGGCAGCCAGATAGCCTGCACCGTATCCAGCATCGAAGCTGCCTACACGTGGACCGGTCTGGCCGAACTTCGCAGTATCAGCTGCGATCGTTAGGTCGCAGAGCATGTTGAGCACGTTGCCACCACCGATGGAGTAACCATTCACCATCGCGATGACCGGCTTCGGGATCACACGAATGAGACGCTGAACGTCCAAGATGTTCAAGCGCGGAATGTTGTCTTCGCCCACGTATCCGCCGGTGCCGCGTTTCTTTTGATCGCCACCCGAGCAGAACGCTTCATCTTCGTGGCGCCCACCATGGTTCGCACCCGTGAGCAACACCACGCCAATCGCGGCATCGTCGCGCGCTTCGGTGAAAGCATCGTAGAGTTCAACGGCAGTCAGTGGCGTGAACGCATTGCGACGCTCGGGACGGTTGATCGTGATCTTCGCGATGCCGTCAAGCGTTTCGTAGATGATCTCTTTGTATTCTTTGCCACGTTGCCAGGCAAATTCGCTCATGGACGCTTCTCCTTTTCTTTCGCGCTTCTTCGCTGTATCAGCGTTGCTCGTCTTTTGTTGCGTACGTGCGCTCTGCAACAAGCCCACCCATTGCGCAGCAGAGAACGCTCCGCTCTATGCCGTACGCATCAAAAACGCACGTACGACTTGTGCAAATTGATCGGGCGCTTCGAGATGAGTATTGTGACCTACGTCACGCATCACCTCTATCTGCAAAAATCCCGTACCGCAAAGCAGAGAATCCTTGTGTTCATCCGCCCAGGTACGCATCAAATCTCGTGCAATCTCAGTATAAGCCACATCACGCTCACCCACTATATAAAGTAAGGGCTTATTGAGGTGTGCCAGCACGGGACGGAGATCATCCATCTTGTGCTGACCCGCATCGCTCAAATTCGCGCGCAAGGCCAGCGGATCATTCGCTGCACGCTCTTCACGAACGCGCGAACGCGTTGCCTCTGGGAGCTCAGCTTGCGTGGCGAAGAGCGGCAGCGCTTCCCAATAATCAAGAAAAGCAGCCAGCGGATGTGTTGGATCGAGCGCGATCGAACGATCAAGTTCAGCGATCATGCGCGCTGTTTTTTCTGCACGCGCCGTGCGCGCATCATCGTTTTTGGGACCCAATCCGGCCGACTCCAATATGAGCGCAGAGACATTCTCGGGATAGCGAGAAGCATAGAGTGCGGCGATGCGCCCACCCAAGGAATATCCCACGAGCGAAACGGACTGTGTTCTCCCTGTTAGATCGTTCTTTCTTGCCCAAGCAACAAGCGTATTCACCTGTTCGACATACGCCTCGAGCGATAGCTCATCCTCACGTGAAAACGGGGTTTTTCCATGCCCTAAGAGATCAGGCGCTAGGACATGATAACCTTCCAATTGCTGCACGATCTGTGCCCAAGAAGCACCTGTTTGCATGAAGCCATGCAAGAGGATGACCAGCGGATTCCCTGGTTTTCCACACGCATGGACCCGTCCGACCCCATCGATGTCAATCGCATGGTTTTCAACAATGTCCTGTATCATGTTCGCTCTTCTTTGCTTTCTCATTCTGTGTTCAGTGGAAAACTGGTGCTAGCAAAACGCCTGGTCAAAGCCAAATTTGTGGCACAATTACTGAAACTGGCGAAATCGCCCATCAAGGCCTTCGAGCGAGAAATCGACCTCCAGCAGGTGTATCCCTCCTGTCCCACTCCAGCTATCAAGCGTGGCACGAAATTCGTCGAGGCCAGATACGTTTTTGTATAGCACGCCGAAGAGTTTTCCACATGCTTCGAAATCGACCTGTTGCGGCGTTAAGAACAAACGTTCGAAATAGGGATCGCTCGATTTTTGAGGAAGCATATCGAAGATGCCGCCGCCACCATTATTGAAAAGGATCACGATGATCGAAGGCATCGGTTTGCCGGACGTTGCGCGCAATTCGAATTCGTGCTGAAGCGCAAACGCGTTGAGGTCGTGAAGCAGCGTAAGATCTCCGGTAAGAAAATAGGTCTGGTCATACGCTTGCGCTGCACCGAGCGCGGAGGAAAGCGTGCCGTCGATCCCGTTGAGCCCACGATTTGCGAGCAGCGTTACATCGCAGGCGCGACTGGCGCGCGGTGCTCCTAGTTCAACAACTCCCGCATCCGGCGTGGAAGGTTTCACGTAAAACGTATCGAGCGCGCGAATGGCCATGCTGTTAGCACTGAAGATGAGCGAACGAGGAGCTGCGTGCTCGATGAGCGCTTGAACATACGCGCCCTCAAGAGCGATCTCCTGGTTGAAGCATCCTTCACGCGTGCAGGTATAGACAAAGCTCGCGTCCTCAACACTCGTAATAAGTGCGGCTTCGGCTTCATTCGCTTCGGCCCATCGATCGATGTTGGGCGTAGAAGATTTTTCGCTCGTTTCGCTTGTCCCACCAAAGCTCGTAACGAACGCAAGCGGATCGCATTTCACGAACGTGGTGGTGGCAGCATCGAAATCACGTGTTTCGAGCGGATCGACCACGATCTGAATATGGGGCTTCGTCTCAAGCGTTTTGAATACACACTTCGAAACAGGATAGCGCCCGAACCGAACGACCACATCGAAATCGGGACAAGTCTCGCGCCCGAATATGTTGTCGTAGTTGTCGATGATCGCCGCATCGGCATAGTTGCGCAGCTGCGAAAGTGGGTCAGCTAACAGCGGAATGTCGAAGCGGCGCGCCCACGAAAGGAGCGTACGGGCAGATTCATCGCGCGTATCCCAACTTGCAGAGACGCGCGCGTCGAACGCGCCGATCGTTCCTTCTCCACAGAGCGCAATCGCTCGCTTTCCTTCGAGCAAACGCTCGAGCTCCGCGACTTGATCGGGCATGAGCGCGCAGGAAGGCTCGATCAAAAGCGGCAGCTCATCATGCGATGCAGCACGCCCAAGTTCGAACACCCCTGCCCTATCGTATGCAGGTACAAGCGGCTCATCGAATGGGAAGTTGATATGCACCGGCGCACTCACTAGCGTTTGCGGAGCAAGCGCCACCAATGCTTCACGCGCTACTTGTCGTGCATAGCGCACCTGCTCGATCGCACCTGTCGGTTCAGGCATGTTCCAGAACTGACGCACACGGTTGCCAAAGATCTTGAGCTGATCGCACGTTTGAGGAGCACCAAGCTGCTGCAAGCGCGCTGGGCGATCGCCTGAAAGAACGAGCAGCGGCACGCGCGAAGACTCTGCTTCGAGCACTGCCGGGTAATAGTTGGCCACCGCAGTACCCGAGGTGCAGATCACCGCCACCGCTTGCCCTGTCGCTTTCGCCAGACCCAACGCAAAAAAAGCAGCGCCGCGTTCATCCACGTCCACATACACATCCAGATCGGAAGCGTAAGCCATCATGGAAAGCGGGGTCGAACGCGAACCGGGACTTACAACCACGGCACTCACGCCGCCGCGGATAAGCTCATCGAAAAACGCACCTATATAGGTAGCGAGCGCTACGGAGTGATCGGTAGCGCTCGGCATTGGGTGTTCGCTCGTGCAGGCTTCGTTATCCTGCATAGAACCGTTCATCGTCTCATTCGCCATATTACTCCCCTTGAAAGGCGCTCAGGATCGTTTCAAATTTCATATCGATCTCGTTGAATTCCTCGCGCGGGTCGCTTCCTTCGACCACGCCGCAACCTGCATAGATCCAGCCAGCTTCACCATCGAACACGCCCGAGCGGATAGCCACAGAAAATTCGCCGTTGTCTTCAGCATCTATCACGCCGATGGCACCACCGAAGAAGCCGCGGTTGTAACTCTCGATCTCACGAAGCGACATGAGCGCTTCGCCCACTGGTTGGCCAGCGAGCGCTGGTGTGGGATGCAGCTGCTCCATAAGAGAGAAGAGCGAAACGCCCTCCATTACACATGCACGAGCAGGCGTGTAGAGATGTTGGACATGCTTGAGCGGCAGAATAGTGGGTTCGGCTGGAATATCGACATCGTAGCAATTGCGTTCGAACACTTCGCGAATGAAGCGCACCACGTAATCATGCTCACGACGATTCTTCTCATCATTCATAAGGAACGTTGCGAACTGTTCGCGCTCCTCAGGCGTTGATCCAATTGCGGCCGTACCCGCAAGGCACATGCTCTCAACTTGGCAACCTTGCTTGCGCACGAGCAGCTCCGGCGTGCATCCGCAGAAGAAGACATCGCCGTAGCGATACAAGAACACCGTGCCCTGCGCCTTGCCATCGATGAGGTTCAGCAGCACGTCCTTTGGTGAGAACGGAGCAGTTGCCACAACCGCCTGGCGCCGCGAAGGCACGAGCTTCGCCGCGCGTCCAGCTTTAATAAGAGAGAGCGTGGATCGCATCTCTTCTTCCCACGCCTCATAACTATCGGGCACCACCGAATAACGTATCGAACGTCGCTCGCGCATCGGCGCGTCGTTCGCATGGCGAAGAAAACGCTCGACCCTTCCCTTGTACACAGGACCAAGGCTGTTCACCTGCAAGAAGCAGCCCTGTTCGTTTTCGATCAGCACCACTTCAGGGATCATGAGACGCAAACGCGGAAACGCCTGCATCATTTCATCGGCTGGTTTGGGATTGGACGCATCGAAGCGATTGAATGAGAACATGATCGTGGGCAGAGCAACTTCACCCTGCAGAACATGATCGAGGTCTTCGCGCGATGCGATCGCGATACAACGACCAAGCCCTAGATACCGCTGCGGCCTGTCCTTGCGATAGTAGACGAATTGATCGGTGAAGCCCTTTTGCAACACACAATACGTATTGAGCAAATCGCTCTTGAGTGGAACCGTGTAGGAATAAAGCTTTGCCACCGACGCCCCTTTGTTCATTGCAGCTATGTTGTACAACGCTGTATTTCTCTTGCCTGAGGTTAGGCCTTATACGATCTACTTGCTAACCACTCAGCTTGTGATACCAACGTGTTCATTTCCTATTCTATCATGGGCATACGGGGTGCAGCTTCCTACCGTTCACCCGGCGATAGAGCACAAATGATTACGCTATAACCCCTGATAAACACGTTCATCCTACAAAACAATCCGTTCACCTTGTGAAGGTTTCAATATGGTATTGAAAGATTAATAATGCACTTGTGGCTAATCCCCCCTCCAAGCCACCCTTTTTCCTTTGGAAGATGATCATCCCCCCCTTCAGGTCATCTTCTCCACGGAGCTCGTGACCCTTGAGTTCCATTATTCTTCGTGGCCCGGGTTCCACCGGGCTTCACGAAGACCCCTTCCTTTTCAATGAGCCGTCCCCTTTGGCTCATTGAACTTTTTTGGGGCACTTTTAAGGATGTAATCAACCTTTCAAAAACTTTATTCCCCCGTGTGATACGTTTCGCGTAAAATTAAAAAGCTCGAAAACTGCTCAGGCATTTTCGCGCCAACTATTACCTAAGGAAAGGACGTTACGTGAAGGTTCGAAAATCGAAACCTCACAGTAATTAGTCTTTAACCTCCCTTCGAGGATCTCCTTCGTCGCGGTGGCTAAAGACAACTGCGATGAAAAGAGGTTTGCTGCTTCTTTGCGGTGCTCGAAAAGCGCTCGCACCTGAAGCACGGCCGTTTCCTTGATCTTCTGCTGCAAACCGCTGCGCAGAGTTCATATGAAATCGCGCCGAGCAAACCGCCCAAAGGAGATCTATGCTCTATTTGTCACAAATGCTTGGCGAGCCCGTCATCGACGCCAATGGCGAAAAGATCGGCTCCATTTCAGACCTTGCCATCCAAACCGGTGAAGTATTCCCGCGCATCACCTCGCTTGCGTTCTTGGGTCCTGGCAAAACGCCTTTCATGATCTCATGGCGCAAGTACGTCAAAGATGTCACCGATGAAGGCATCGAGCTCAAAGTCGATAAGACCGGCATCCGCTTCAGCTACCTTCAGCCCGATGAAGTCTTGCTCGCGCGCGATCTGCTCGACCGCCAGATCGTCGACACGCAGGGTATGAAGGTCGTGCGCGTAAACGACCTCAAGCTTTCCACCTCCGGTTCGCAACTGCGCCTGCTCGGTGCCGAAGTGGGCGTTCGTGGCATTCTGCGCGGGTTGGCTCCCTGGGTCGAACGCGTGGCTCTCAAGTTGAGCAAGCTCTTTCGCAAGCCGCTCGATGAGAAGATCATCGCGTGGAACTACATGGACCTGCTCGACCGCAACCTCTCCGACGTGCAGCTTTCCGTTTCCCACACCCGTCTTGATGAACTTCATCCGGCCGACGTCGCCGACATTCTCGAGCAGCTCGACCCTCAGCAGCGCGCCAACGTGTTCAAGCACCTCGATGATGCGCGTGCGGGCGATGCGATCTCGGAGATGGAAGACGAATACCAGGCAGATGTCATCGATGACCTGGACGAAAAGCGCGCTTCTCGCCTGCTCGAAGACATGGATCCCGACGATGCGGCCGACATCGTGGGCGATCTTCCCTACGAAAAAGCTGAAACCTTGCTGCGCTTGATGGGCGTTGAAGAAGCTGCGGGCATTCGCCGCTTGCTTGGCTATAAGGAAGACACCGCAGGTGGCCTCATGACCACGCAGTATGTTGCGATGCGCGCCGACGATACCGTCGACCAAACCATCGAAGCTCTGCGCGCACTCGATGAAGACCACCCCACGGTCAGTTACGTTTACGTACTCAACGAATACGACAAGCTCATCGGCGTGCTTTCGCTCCGCACGCTCGTGCTCGCCACTAAGAACACGCAGCTCAAGGACATCATGTTCGACGACGTGATCACTGCCTTCCCCGAAGAGACCGAAGAAGATGTTGCGGCGGACATCTCGAAATACGACCTGATCGCCATGCCAGTGGTCGATGAGAACGGACGCATGCTCGGCATCGTCACGGTTGACGACGCAATGGAAGTCATCGAAGACAGTGCAGAGGAGACCACGAACAAGCGCACCTGGGTTGCCGTGGTGGTCGCGCTCTTGTGCTTCTTGATCTTCCTCGTTCCCTATACCGTTATCATTTTGCATTTCTTCGGCGGAGCTGCAGGATAAGAGCTGGCTATGGCAGAAGAGCAGAACATCCAGCCCAATCCCTCCATCAAGGAGCATGCTGAAGCAGGGCTTGCCAAAGAGATCACCGAAGTGCGCAAGCCTTCGAAGCTATTGCTCGTGCTCATGGCCATGGGCCCAGGGATCGTTACGGCCATGGCAGGTAACGATGCGGGCGGTATCTCGACCTACTCCACGGTGGGCGCGAAGTTTGGCTTCCTCACCCTGTGGATCATTCCGATCATGTGCCTGCTTCTGGTTGTCGTGCAAACGACCGCCACACGCATGGGCGCGGTAACAGGCAAGGGCTTTGCGGCGCTCATTCGCGAACGCTTCGGCATTCGTCTTACCTCGCTTGCTATGCTCGCCTTGCTCATCGGCAATGTTGCGACCACGTTCTCCGAATTCGCAGGCATCGCTTCTGGCATGGAGATGTTCGGCGTGCCGCGCTGGGTATCGGTCCCCATCGCCGCAGCTGCTGTTTGGGGGCTTATCGTAGGCGGCAGTTTCAAGCGCGTGCAGCGCGTTTTCATGGTGCTTTCCTTCGTCTTCGTCACCTATATCGTGGCGGCGATCATCGCGCAACCGAACTGGAACCTTGCGCTCATGCACACGGTCATCCCCGAAGTCTCTTCCGACTTCTCGTTCCTTTCGCTCACGGTTGCCATGGTCGGCACCACCATCGCTCCCTGGATGATGTTCTTCGCACAGAGCAACGTGGTCGAGAAGGGCGTGACCGTAAAGGATCTCTTCTTCCAGCGCATCGATGCGATCACGGGCGCAGTGGTTGCCTGCATCATCGCGTGGTTCATCATCGTGACCACGGGTGCAGTGCTCTTCCCGCAAGGCATCGAGATCGAAAGTGCCGCCGATGCCGCTATGGCGCTCGCTCCCTTTGCGGGCCCGTACGCTGAAGCGCTCTTTGCCATCGGGCTCGTTGCAGCAAGTTTGCTCGCAGCCTGCGTGCTGCCCCTCACCACCTCGTTCGTCATCTGCGAGGCGTTCGGCTGGGAAGCGGGCGTGAACTTCACCTGGAAGGAAGCACCGCTCTTCAAAGGCATCTTCACGTTCACGATCGTGGGTTCCGCGTTGGTCATCCTGGTTCCAGGGCTTAACCTGATGGGCATCATGCTGACCGCGCAGTTCGTCAACGGCGTTATCCTGCCCGTGCTGCTCGTGTTCATGGCCATCATCGCTACCGACAAGCATGTGATGAAGGAACACGCCATCGGTCCGATCGCGCGCGTGTTGCTTGTCGCAACGATCGTAGTCGTGGGCATTCTCTCGATCGTTTGCCTTGCCCTGCAGATCCTTGGCTTGGCCTAATAGTTGCACAGAGCAACAGAGAAGGTTTCTGTTGTGGCAGAAACCTTTCGAGATATTCTGGGAAGCCTCGAAGGCCTTACTATAGTAATAGGATCAGTAGCCCAACGAGAAAGCCGCGATCATGAACGCGAACGAGAAATCTGAACCAACTGTTTCGATCGAAGAAGAGCCCGAAAGAACGCGCGATAACGAAGCGTCCGAGACTCGCGAGCAGATTCGGCGCCAAGTGCTTGCTGAACGCGCCGCCTTGCCGAAGCCGTATCGCCTTCATAAGAGTTCTGCCATTTGTGATGAGCTTGAGACTTCTCTCGCGATCACGTGCGCAATGATCGGCATCGATCCGCCGACTTGTACGATCGCGGTCTATGCAGCGTTTGAAGAAGAGGTGCAGCTCGACCAATTCATTCGCGCCGCTTATGCGCAAGGAGCGCGGGTTGCGTTTCCTTGTATCGTGGAAGATGCGTGGGGGCTTGAAGGTGCGCCACAACAAACCATGGAAATGCGTCTGGTTTCACCTGAAGCTTACGAAAAGGATGAGGTTCCCTTCATCGCGCATCCCCTGCGCAAGTACCATCACAATGATGAAATATTGCGCGATTTTCCCTACGTTCCAGCAAATGATCTGACGATGATCGTGATTCCTCTTGTTGCGTTCGATGCTCATCAC